>WBZX01000012.1_pt1 | contig 92763 bp, 94 predicted proteins | sample 5204211 | NCBI WGS metagenome assembly WBZX01 (sample SAMN12344362, study PRJNA552823) | activated sludge metagenome | biome: Activated sludge suspended growth; feature: Nitrification reactor; material: Wastewater; isolation source: activated sludge from nitrification reactor of wastewater... | reverse complement strand
GACGATGCAATCAGTCGCGCACTAAAGGAAGCGATTGTCGAAGGTCAGCGCATGATTGAAGCAACCGAAGCAGCGATGAAGGAAGATCCTCATTTGCTCAACGAAATGGAAACAGCCAAGATCAAGGCCACCATCACCAAGCTGGCCGAAGCGATGAAAGGCGATAACCGCCGTCTGATCAACATTGCGATGGATGATCTTGGTTTTGAAACACAAGCCTTTGCCCATCGCCGCATGGATCAGAGCATCAAGAAGGTGTTGTCAGGCCGTAACGTGGACGACATTAAAATGGGAGAAGACGCATGACACAAATCATTGTGTTGCCGCACGTCGAGTTGTGTCCGGATGGCGCGGTGATCGAGGCGGAAGAGGGTAAGTCGATTTGCGAAAACCTGCTGGCCAACGAGATCGAGCTTGACCACGCCTGCGAGATGTCCTGCGCCTGTACCACCTGCCACGTCATCGTGCGTGAGGGGTTCAACTCGCTGGAGGCTGCCGAGGACATCGAGGAAGACTTGCTCGACAAGGCTTGGGGCCTGGAACCCAATTCACGCCTGGGTTGCCAGGCAATTGTGCGGTCAACGCCGTTAACGGTCGAAATTCCAAAATACAGTATCAATATGGCCAAGGAAGGACATCGCAAATGAAATGGACCGACATTAACGATATTGCCATCGAACTCACCGATACCCATCCGGATACTGATCCATTAAAGATCAATTTCGTCGACTTGCGCGACTGGGTCATGGCTTTGCCCGGCTTCAATGATGATCCGAAGCATTGCGGCGAGAAGATTCTCGAAGCCATCCAGCAAGCCTGGATCGACGAAGTCGCTTGATTCAAACATGAAATCCCGTGATATTCCCGGCAGCGGTAGTCAGCTCAACGTGCTTGGCGGGCCGCTGATGACCTGTAGCGACGAGCCGGTCACGGGCTTTTTCCGGGACGGTTGCTGCAATACGTCCGAAGATGATTTTGGCAGCCACACCATCTGTGTCGTGCTGACTGAAGAATTTCTCGCCTATTCCAAAGCTGTCGGCAACGACTTGTCTACGCCGCGCCCGGAATACGGCTTTTCCGGCCTTCTGCCCGGACAGCGCTGGTGCCTGTGCGCGGCACGCTGGCTTCAAGCCTACCTTGCCGGCAAGGCGCCGAAAGTGTCGCTGAACTCGACCAACCAGGCCGCGCTGGAAATCGTGGCGCTCGACCAGCTCAAGCAGCACGCAGTCGACCTGCACTGACATGGCGTGTTCTGCGCCGACCATTTTCCCGGAAGCGCCGGAAAACATCACCTGCGAAAAATGCTCGGCGTGCTGCTGTCAGCTTGAGGTCATGCTGATGGAAGGCGACGACGTTCCCCGGCGGTTTTCGACGCAGGACGAGTGGGGCGGTTGGGTAATGCGGCGCCTGGATGATGGCTGGTGCGCGGCGCTTGATCGTGACACCATGCGCTGTACGATTTACGAGCGCCGGCCGGACAATTGCCGGGTGTTTGAAATGGGTGACAGCGATTGTCAGCGAGAACGTGCTATTTTCTACGCCCCCATCTGAATCTGTCTTCTGATGTAACCAATAAAATGTCTGAAAAACAAGTCAATAACCCGCTGCACGGCCTGACACTGGAAGCCATTCTCAATCGTCTGGTTGCGCGTTATGGCTGGGCTGAGTTGGGACAGATCATCGATATCCGTTGTTTCAACCTCGACCCGAGCATCGCTTCCAGCCTGAAATTCCTGCGCCGTACGCCTTGGGCGCGCGAAAAGGTTGAAGCGCTCTATATTTCCACTGAATTTGACGCGCCATGACCTACGAAGAACACCTCGATGAAGTGACCACACTGATCACTGAAAAATACGATATTGATGACCAGGCAGCGATCAAGATGGTCATGCGCGCCCAGGCCGATGATTTTTTTACCGGCCATGATGACGACCCCAAGATATGCACACTTGATCGGGCGCATCTCGACGCCAAAGCCGTTTTCAAGAAATACAAATAGCCATGCGCTCGACCCGTGCCACTGCCGCTGTCGCTCGTCTGAACCTGCGCAGTGAAGGGCGAACCTATCTGATGGTGATGACCGGTGACGGCAATTTCATTCTGCGCGAAAAGCTGGAAGCTGGTGACATGGACATCTCGGCAGCACTTCCGCTTGATGAATTCGTCCGCCTGGTCAATGGTACGGGGCCGCAAACAGCGCCGCGGATGACAAAAAGCGATGTGGCTTTTGCCCGGCAATTAGTCAGGAAAACCTGAATTAGCGGCCAGACGCATGCTTTCGAAAATGATTCCCGCCTGGCTGATAAATTACCCCAAGGAAAAGCTGGGTGCTGACCTCTCGGCCGGGTTGATCGTCACCATTCTGGTCATTCCACAAAGCCTGGCCTATGCGCTACTGGCCGGCCTGCCGCCGCAACTTGGCCTGTATGTCAGTATCTTCCCGGTGGTTGCCTACGCCCTGCTGGGTAGCAGCATGGTGCAGGCAGTCGGGCCGGTGGCGATCACGGCGATCATGACCTACTCGGTGCTCAGTCCACTGGCGCTCCCCGGGTCGCCGGACTATATCGTGCTGGCGGCAGTGCTATCGCTGCTTTCCGGACTGATGTTGCTGGCGTGCGGCATGTTGAGACTCGGTTTCCTGTCGCAATTGTTGAGTCGGCCCGTGATCAGCGGCTTTATTTCGGGATCTGCCGTCTTGATCATCATCAGCCAGATGAAATACTTGCTCGGTGTTGCCCCACACGGCGCCAGTAGCGGGGAAATGCTGCTTGACCTTATCCGGGTGCTACCGCAGGTCCATTTGCCTACGCTGTTGATCGGCGTACTGGCATTGTGCGTTCTTGCCACCGTTCGAGTGGCTTTGGCGGGCTGGCTGGTCAAGGCGGGCCTAGGTGTCGGACGGGCCTCCTTTATCGTGCGCCTGATGCCGCTGGTGGTGGTGGCTTTGGGGACACTGGCCGTCATCCAGTTCGATCTTGACCATGAGCATGGCGTTGCCGTTGTCGGCTCGGTGGTCTCGGGACTGCCCGGGTTCAATTTCTTCATGCCCGGCCTCGAAACCATGCACCGCTTGATGCTGCCGGCTTTTGTGATGATGCTGATCGGCATGGTGCAGAGCATCACCATGGCGCAGGCATTGGCGATCAAGCGGCGTGAACGGATTGACGCCAATGCAGAACTGGTTGGCCTGGGTGCCGCTAACGTAGTGGCCTCCTTTTATGGGGGCATGCCGGTCGGCGGTGGGCTGTCGCGCTCGGCGATCAACGTTGCGGCTGGTGCCCAGACACCGCTGGCCAGTCTGGTTTCAGCCCTGGCCATGATCGGCGTGGTCGCCGGCGCTGCGCAGTGGTTCGAGCGCCTGCCACTGGCCGTATTGGCGGCCAGCATTATCATGGCGGCGCTGTCCATGATTGATCTTCGCGCCTTGCGCCAGGCCTGGGCCTATGACCGCGCCGATGCGCTGGCGCTGCTATTTACGTCCGGGGGGGTGCTGGTTTTCGGACTGGAGGCGGGGATCGGCATGGGTATCGTGTTGTCGATGGCGACGCTGCTGTTTCGCGTCAGTACGCCCCATATCGCCGTTGTCGGGCGTGTACCGGGGAGCGAGCATTTTCGTAATGTTGCTCGCTATGAGGTAGAGACGCTACCGGGGGTGCTTTTTGTGCGCATTGATGAGCGGCTGTTTTTCGGCAATCTGGGCGCGGTTGAGCAGCGCCTGAACCAGGAACTGGAGCGTATTGCAGCACCACACGATCTTGTGCTGGTCATGAGTGGTGTGAACCTGATGGATACGACGGCGGCCGATGTCTTTGCCGAACTGAATCATGATCTTGCCGAGCGGGGTGTTCGGTTGCACCTCGCCGAAGTCAGAGGGCCGGTTCAGGACCGGTTGATGAAATCGATGCTGTGGCGAGAGTTGACCGGCGAGGTCTTTCTGTCGGCCAATGCAGCGTATATCAAGCTCGCGCCGCCCAGCGTCTGGAGTCCGGAAATCTAGAGTTCTGCCGGATTATTCGTTGTCGAACAGATTGAGCAGCGAATCAAGACCGCCGAAATTGATGGCCACATCGGCCTTGGCGCGAGTCGCCGGCTTGGCGCGGAAGGCCACCGACAACCCAGCTTGGGCCATCATCATCAAATCATTGGCACCGTCACCGCAGGCGATGACCTGTTCCTTCCTGAGACCCAGTTCGTCGGTCAGGCGGGCGAGGTGATGGGCCTTGGCGGAGGCGTCCACGATGTCGCCCACGACCCGTCCCGTCAGCTTGCCGCCGGAGATTTCCAGTTCGTTCGAGGTGGCGAAATCGAAGCCGAGTTCGATGCGCAGGCGCTCGGTGAAATAGGTGAAGCCGCCAGACAGGATGGCGGTGCGCAGGCCGGCGTTCTGGCAGGCTTCGAGCAGTTCTCGGGCGCCGGGCGAGAGCAGCAGGCGTTCGCCGAAGACGCGAGCCAGCACACGGGCATCCAGGCCGGCGAGTAGCGCCAGGCGCTGGCGCAGGCTTTCGCGGTAATCGATCTCGCCGCGCATGGCGGCTTCGGTAACGGCTGAGACCTCTGCTTTCTTGCCGGCGAAATCAGCAAGTTCGTCGATGCATTCGATGGTAATCAGCGTTGAATCCATGTCGAAGCAGATCAGCCCGAAATCGGACAGCTTTTTGCCGGACGCGACAAATGCCCAGTCGAGCTTTTCGGCCTCAATCAGCGGAATCAGCGCATCAAATTCAGGAGTGCGGCATGTACCTTTCAGCCGGACAACTTGTGGCGGGCGGGGTTCGACTCCGCTGGCGCCGGTGGCAGTCACGATACGTTCGAGCAGAAAGGTCGGGAGGGCGCCGCCCTGGATGATCAGATTCATTTTGCGATGGATTCCTTGATCAGTCTGACGGCGCTTTCGGCATCATCCGACTCCAGCAGGCTTTGCTGGAGTCGGGCCGGACTGAGGGTTTTGTCTGGATATAGTGCGGTGATCTCGTCGGCAAGCTGTGCGGCGTCGGGGTAAAAACGCAGGAACATGGTGCGCAGTTGCTGGCCGGTCGCATTGCTGAGTTCGACCGTCATGTCGATACGGCCAGGACGAATCAGCGCCCGGTCCAGTTTTTCAATATGGTTGGTGGTCAGAAAAACGATGCGCCCTTCCTGCGCTGCGACGCCGTCAATGGCATTGAGCAGACCGCTGAAGCTGACTTCGATGCGGTTATCCTGCTTGTCGCGGGCGACGAAGAAAGCGTCGATGTCTTCGATCAGGATCAGCGAGCGCGGCGGGGTTTTTTGCAGCAGATCGGCGATGCTTTGGTCGTTCAGTTTTGGATTTGTCAGTGATACGGCGCACAGTTTGAGGTGCTGCTCGCCGGCCAGCGCGTAGGCAAAGCTGGTCTTGCCGGTACCCGGCGGGCCATAGAGCAGATAGCCGCGGCGCCAGGGAATGCCCAGATCGGCGTACCACTGCCGGCGCTGAAAGAACTCCTGAACGTCGTTGATCAGTCGTTGTGCTGTCTCGCCTTCGAGAATGACCGAGTTGATGTGCCGGCGCGGCCGCGAATCGGCCAGATTCCACGATTCACCCCAGCGGTCGATCGAATAGATCATCGTATGGTCAGCCAGGCGCGCGTAGGCGCGGCGCATGACGTCTTCGAGCATTTGCTCGAGCAGGCGGCGCGAGGCAAACAGGGCGCTGATCTTGACCGTCTCGATGACCTGCAGGTTCATCGAAATATCGCGCTCTATCCACATCGGGCGCTTGCCATACCAGAACAGGTGAAAGCCCGGTGCCGGGCTGTAGAGCAGGCGGGGCAGACCTTCGGGTGTTTCATCCTCAAGGTCTTCCTTGTTGCCCTGAATGACCGTGAATAGCCGGCTGTTGCGCCCGTAGGGCAGTTCGTTCAGCCAGGCAATGTAGGCGTTGAACAGATCGTTGCGCGAGTCGATCACCGCGGTGACGACAACGGCCCGCTTGGCGTAGTTCCACAAGGTCAGCGGCAGATTGCGCAGCGAGGCGAGGATCAGTCCCATCAGACCAAGCACCAGACCGCCGGCGACGACCTGATTCTGGAACTGTTCCCGAATTGCGGTGCTGATCAGATCAAGCATGAATTATTTCGATTTTTGGGCAAAAATTCGGGTTGACCGTGGTAATGCCTGATATGTCCTACAAATGAAATATGAGTCTGACCTCTATTGCTGGTATTGGAAGGCATTGAGAGTTAATTCTTTTTTCCAAAAATACCCTGCCAAATTCGAGACGCTACGCTTTTCTTCTGTTTTAATAAAGATTCCAAGTCCTTGATATCCTCATAACTTCCTCCGAGCTGCAAATATTTTTCCACATCCTTGAGCCCCAACTCGGGGTCTTCCATTTCATTGAATGTTTCTGCTCGCCACCTATAGCTCTCTGGCATGTTTGGATTTAGGCGAATTGTTTCTGTAAATCGCGTCAAAGCTAGCTTTAATTCTGCTGAACTCTGGCCAAACATGCCACGATGCAAGTGGATAATTCCAAGCCCCTTAATTGCTTGCCAGCATTTTGCGTCTAACTGAAGAGCGGTCTTAAAGTCTTCCTCAGCGCCACTGTTGTCATGTAAATTTAATTTAATTGTCCCTCTATTAGCGAAAAACAATTGATTTGAATCATCAATATTAATTGCAGCATCTAAATCTAATAATGCCCCAGGTCGGTCACCAAGTTCGTTACGAACGATCCCGCGGTTACATAAGGCAACAGGAAATCTCGGGGCGCATTCAAGTGCTTTGTCAAAATACATCAACTTCTTTTTCAGGTCCTTTTCCTTTGCCGCTATATCGCACCATTTCACAGCATCAGTTTCTTTTTGCTTATTGTTTTGTTCTTGTGCTAAGTTCTGTTTAGTCCGAATTGAATTTTTTGGCACATCGCCAGAAAAAAGTGACGGAAGGCTCTGTACCTGAGATGAAATTTGTTGGATTGATTCACGCCAATTGGTCTTATCTTGAGTGGCAAGCTCTGCTTTTTTTTGAATCTGATGAGTTGTATTGCTTGTGCCTAGGGATATCGGGTGAACAACAGTGTCAAGAGGTACATTTAGAAAGCGTTCCTGCAATCGCTGCATTGCTGGAACAAAGAAGTCATTTGGAACTCTTATTCCATTATATCTTTGTAGCGGCGCGATCTTACCCGTCAAGGACGCTACCACATCGGCTGCCTGGAAATCAAAGCCATCAAGTAGCAACGGGACAATATTTCGCTTGCAGTCTAGAGCGGTTTCAATTTCCCTGCGCAGTAAATCAGTTGGATCCGTGCATCGGCCAAGCGAGGAAGGCGTTAATAATATTATGAAATGGGCACGGGCACGAATATTCTCAATAATTATTCGCTCAAAATCACCTGATCCAATTCCCTCAAAATCAAAAAAAACATCATATGCGTTCTGAGTTAGATATTGGTAAATTGCTAATGCCCACGCTGCATTGGCACGACGATAACTGATGAATATTGTATTCTCAATTTTTATCATCAATTTCTCCGATCAAAGAGGCCAAGGTCGCATTATTTTATAAGGTGGACTGACCGAGTTTCGTACTCCCATATCCTAAATCTGCTTTTCAATGAAGTGGAGTAGTCCCGCGTGGATTGAAGAGATATCACTTCTATCCCTCAGCGAGAGATAGATCCCGCCGCCGATATCTGCAGGCATCTTCGCGCCCTGCTCCCGAACAACCAAGACGCGCTCGCGCCCCTTCGCTTCCATAAACATACCCATCTCAAAGATGACGTTGTCTCTAGGGGCTGCATAGTTCTCTTCACCGAGAAACTCGTCATCCTTTGTCAGAAGCATCACTGCGCCGAGGCAATTTCGGGAAGCCTCGTGAAGACGGTCAAGTATGGTTCCGCCTGGTGCAAAGTCAATTTCCCAGTCTCTGACTGTAACGTTTCGGGATGTCAGAAATCGATGTATATCGAGTGCGGTGTTTCTTCCTTTGCTGCTGTATGCAAGAAAAACGTCGTCAATGTCCTTTACCGCGTCAATCCAGGCATCAATTTGGCGCTTCGCGTCCTCAGTCTGCAACCATTCAGGGCTCGATTCTGTCGGGGCACGAAGAATCAACTGCCCGCCGCCGCCCCAAGTGATTCCGTCCTCAGAAACATGGTCCTCTGTGATTACGAGTATTTCCTTCTTTAGCGCAAGTGCGAATGCGCCTTCAAAGTGATTCCAAACTGTGGGGATCGCAAGTCCATTTCTCACGCCTTGGTCGTGCCATCTGGCGAATCCCAATATTAATGCGCCATGACACCTCGCCATGATGTCCCGGACTGCTTGGAATGTGTATGGTGACCGCAGCGGAAGCCCTGAAACCTGAAACTCCTGCGGCTCGATTCCCTGGGTGCGCAGTTCCTTGAGGATGGCTTGCTTCAGAATCCTTTGTGTAGGGCCCAAGTTGTGATCTCTTGGAACACTGACAAATACTCGCTTTGGCCTGCTCTTCGTACTGTCCATGGTGGCTCCGATCAAATAAGAAGTAGTTGCCCTAAAAGAATTTCAATCTGGAAACGGACCAAGTTTCGCAGAGACTGCGTTAGAGGACATCAAAAGGGGACACACCACGTTTTTCCAGCTGACAGATTCTCATGCAGCCAAGTAGGGTCGAGGTCAGCACCATTGGGCCAGACAAGTACGCCCAGTTCAATCTGCACCTGTGCGAAGAACTCCGAATTGGCCAACGCTGCGAAGATACCGCTGTTCTTGCTTGTTTTAATCCCCGAACAATCGACAATGCCGGTCAATCCATCTCGAAACGTGAGCGCGAGTTGAAAATCCGGTAGCACTGAAACGGCCTGAATCCGCCAGGGCGCCCCGGGAATTACTCCAGAGGCTGAATTTTCTTGGGTTGCAGTTTGGCTTGGCATAGTTTCCAATCCTCTGTCAGTTCCTGGCGGTGTTCGATGGCCCATTCTATCGTCAGATTTAGTGCGCGCCGGGGCAGGCTGCCACGAATGACTTCCAGCGTTCGAATATCGATCAGGGCTTCGTGTTCGGCATACAGCGCATGAAAGTGCGGTGGTGCATGCTCCTGCCAGAACATCTGGATTACGATGCCGAAAAACTGGCTGATGGTCGGCATCGTCGTATCAGCTTAGCCAAGCCGGTCCGGCAGCACATCGCGGAGAAGCACGGCGGCGTCGCGGATCATCTTTTCCGTAGTGTCCCAATCGACACAGCCATCGGTCACCGAGCAGCCGTACTTGAGCTGGCTCAGGTCGGCCGGGATGGACTGGTTGCCGGCTTCAATGTTGGATTCGATCATTACGCCGACCAGCGACTTGTTGCCGAGGCGGACCTGATTGACGATGTCGGCCATGACCAGCGGCTGCAGTTCCGGCTTCTTGAAGCTGTTGGCGTGCGAGCAATCGACGACGATGTTGTGCGGCAGCTTGGCTTTGGTCAGCGCTTGCTCGACCATGGCGACTGAAACCGTGTCGTAGTTCGGGCGGCCATCGCCACCGCGCAGCACGATGTGTCCGTAGCCATTGCCCTTGGTGCGGACGATGGCGACGCGCCCTTGCTCGGTCAGGCCGAGGAAGGAGTGCGGCTTGGAGGCGGAGAGGATGGCGTTGACTGCCACGCTGAGGTCGCCGCTGGTGCCGTTCTTGAAGCCGACCGGGGTAGACAGGCCCGACGACATTTCGCGGTGGGTCTGCGATTCGGTCGTGCGGGCGCCGATAGCGGTCCAGGTAATGAGGTCACCGTAGTATTGGGGCGAGTTCGGATCGAGGGCTTCTGTGCCGGTCGGCAAGCCTATTTCTGCGACTTGAAGCAGAAATTCGCGGGCCTTTTGCATGCCGATGTCGATGCGGAAGCTGTCATCCATGAACGGGTCGTTGATGTAACCCTTCCAGCCGACGGTGGTACGCGGCTTTTCAAAGTAGACGCGCATGATGATCTGCAGCGTGTCGCCGACTTCATCGGACAGCTTTTTCAGGCGGCGGGCGTAATCGAGGCCGGCGACCGGGTCGTGGATGGAGCACGGTCCGACAACGACAAACAGGCGAGGATCCTTACGATCGAGAATCTTGCGCAGCAGGTTGCGACCGTGGGTGACAGTCTTGGCGGCCTTGTCGGAGATGGGCAGCCGGGCGTGAATTTCTTCCGGCGTCGGCATCGTGTCGAAGGCCGTCACGTTTACATTTTCAATGTTCTGGGTCGTCATATTAGTTTGTCAGCTGGCGAATCATGTCTTTTACTGCGGCGACTTTGTCGTTCAGGGTCGGGCAGTGGCGGAGAAGAGAAATTTTATCCTGTCCTGCTAATTTATAGCTGCGGTTTTTCTGAATCAAATTAATGATCTTAATCGGTTCGATAGGCGGGTTCCTGGCGAACTCCGGGCTGAACTGCAGCGTGATCTGGTCATTGGTCGCATCCAGCTTCTGAATGCACAGCGGTTTGACCAGCAGGCGTAGGCGGTGGGTGGCGAGCAGGGATTGCGCTTGCAGGGGGAGTTCGCCGAAGCGGTCTATCAGTTCTTCCTGCAGGGCGTCGATATCGTCGCCGTTTTCGCCATTGGCCAGGCGCTTGTAGAGCGTCAGGCGTTCATGGACATCCGGGCAGTAACCATCGGGCAACAGGGCCGGGGTGCGCAGGTTGATTTCGGTGCCGATGCCGAGCGGCTGGGTCAGATCGACGGCGGCCAGGTGCTTGCCCTGCTTGAGCGCGGCGACGGCACGGTTGAGCATGTCGGCGTACATGTTGAAGCCGACTTCCTGCATTTCGCCGGACTGGTTGTCACCGAGTACTTCGCCGGCGCCGCGGATTTCGAGGTCGTGCATGGCGAGGAAGAAGCCGGAGCCGAGTTCTTCCATGGCCTGGATGGCTTCAAGACGCATCCTGGCCTGCTTGGTCAGCGCCTTGTCGTCCTGGACGAGCAGATAGGCATAGGCCTGGTGGTGCGAACGGCCGACCCGGCCGCGCAACTGGTGTAGCTGGGCGAGACCGAACTTCTCGGAACGGTTGATCAGGATGGTGTTGGCGTGCGGATTGTCGATGCCGGTCTCGATAATGGTCGTGCACAGCAACACGTTGGCGCGCTGGCCAGTGAAGTCGCGCATGACGCGCTCCAGCTCGCGCTCGTTCATCTGGCCGTGGCCGATGACGATGCGCGCTTCGGGCACGAGCTTGGCCAGCTTTTCCTGCATGTTGTTGATGGTGTCGACTTCGTTGTGCAGGAAGTACACCTGGCCGCCGCGCTTCAGTTCGCGCAGCACGGCTTCGCGGATGATGCCGTCGGAGAAGTTGGAGACGAAGGTCTTGATGGCCAGGCGTTTCTGCGGCGCGGTGGCGATCACCGAGAAATCGCGCAGGCCTTCCATCGACATCGCCAGCGTGCGCGGGATGGGTGTCGCGGTCAGGGTCAGGACATCGACCTCGGCGCGCATCGATTTGAGCGTTTCCTTCTGGCGCACGCCGAAACGGTGCTCCTCGTCGATGACGACGAGGCCGAGGCGCTTGAACTTGACGTCCTTGCCGATCAGCTTGTGCGTGCCGATGATGATGTCGATCTTGCCTTCGGCCAGTTCCTGCAAGGCTTGCGCCGATTCCTTGGCGGTCTTGAAGCGGGAAATTTCGGCGATCTTGACCGGCCAGTCGGCGAAGCGGTCGGCGAAGGTCTGGTAATGCTGTTCGCAGAGCAGGGTGGTCGGGCACAGCACGGCGACCTGCTTGCCACCGGCGACGGCGCAGAAGGCAGCACGCAAGGCAACTTCGGTCTTGCCGAAACCGACGTCGCCGCAGACCAGGCGATCCATCGGCTTGCCGGAACGCATGTCGTCGATGACGGCGGCAATGGCGGTCGCCTGATCGTTGGTTTCCTCAAAGCCGAAACCGTCGGCGAAAGCCTCGTAATCGGTTTCCTTGAAATCGAAGGCGTGGCCTTCGCGGGCGGCGCGGGCGGCGTACAGGGCGAGCAATTCGGCAGCGGTATCGTGCGCCTGTTCGGCCGCCTTGCGCTTGGCTTTTTCCCACTGGCCGGAGCCCAGCGTGTGGAGCGGCGCGCTTTCCGGGTCGGCGCCGGAATAGCGGGAAATGACGTGCAACTGGGCGACCGGGACGAAGAGCTTGGCCTCGTTGGCGTAATGCAGTTCGAGGAATTCCTGCTCGCCGAGGCAGAGGTCCATGCGCACCAGGCCGAGGTAGCGGCCGATGCCGTGGCTTTCATGGACGACCGGGTCGCCGACCTTGAGTTCGGCCAGATCCTTCAGCCAGTTGTCGAAAGTGGCTTTTTTCTGGGATTCGCGTCTGGTGCGGCGCGGGGAGCCGGCGAAAAGCTCGGTTTCGGTGATGAAGGCGAGCTTGTCCAGCGCAAAACCGGCGTGCAGCGGGCCGATACCGAGCGCGAGCTTGCTGTCGCCGCTCAGGAAGCCGGCCAGATCGGCGCTGGCCTCTGGTTTCAGGCCGTGTTCGCCGAACATGGCGGCCAGTGTTTCCCGGCGGCCAGCCGTTTCGGCAACCAGCAGCACGCGGCCTTTGAAGGCGGCCAGGTAGGCTTTCAGCGCGCCGATCGGGTCGTCGCTTCTACGGTCAACTGCAATATTGGGCAGTTTTCCGGAAGCGTTTTCGTTTTTGGCCGCAAATGCCAGTCGACCGTAGGATTTGGCTGCGGTGAAGAAGGCTTCGTCGGTCAGGAACAACTCTTCCGGCGGCAGCAGCGGCCGGGCCTTGTCGCCCTGCAGCATGTTGTAGCGCGAGCGGGTGTCGTTCCAGAAGGCGGCAATGGCGCCCGGCGCATCGCCGTGGGTGGCGAAAATGGCGTCCTTCGGCAGATAGTCGAAGATGCTGGCCATTTCGTCAAAGAATAGTGGCAGGTAGTACTCGATGCCGGCGCTGGCGATACCGGTGGAAATGTCCTTGTAAATGCCCGATTTGGCCGGGTCGCCTTCGAAGCGCTCGCGGAAGGCCTGGCGGAAATGCGTGCGGCCCTTGTCGTCCATCGGAAACTCACGCGCGGGCAGCAGGCGAACTTCCGGTACCGGGTAAACCGTGCGCTGGGTGTCGACGTCGAAAGTCTTGATGCTCTCGATTTCGTCGTCGAACAAATCGAGCCGGTAAGGCAGTTGTGAGCCCATCGGGAAAAGGTCGATCAGCCCGCCGCGAATCGAGTATTCGCCGGGCGAAACGACCTGCGTGACGTGCGCGTAACCGGCCAGCGTGACCTGGCTGCGGAATTTCTCGGCATCCAGTTTCTGTGCCTTCCTGAACTCGAAGGTGTAGGCCGCCATGAATTCCGGCGGGGCCAGCCGGTTGACGGCGGTCGAGGCTGGCACGAGCAGGATGTCGACTTGGCCCTGCAGGGTTGACCACAAGGTCGCCAGGCGCTCCGAGACAAGGTCCTGGTGCGGTGAAAAATGGTCGTAGGGCAGCGTTTCCCAGTCCGGCAATTGGCGAACGCGCAGATTTGGCGCGAACCAGGGAATCTCGTCGAGCAGGCGCTGGGCGTCAGCGGCACTGGCGGTGATGACGGCGAGCAGTTTGCCGGGGTTGCGGCCGGCTATTTCGGCTAGGGCCAGGGCGTCGGATGAGCCGGCCAGCGACGGTACATCAAGACGGGCGCCGGGCTTGGGCAGGGCGGGGAGGGGAAGCAGGTTGCTTGAGTTGGGCACTAGGTCGCGGTACGGCATGGCGGGGCAGGAATTATAGCTTTTTCGATACCCCGCCTTTTCCGAAAAATTTTTGTTTGAACAAAAGTACATTCGGATTACGATGACATTGTGACAAAACTATGCCAGTGGGTTGTTTGTCATGTTTCGTTTGTTTCCATTTCAGGCATTCCATTCTGCAATTCAGGAGGTCTCATGAAGATTGCACCGTTTTCGCGTACCACGCTCCTTCCCCTCGTATCCTGCCTTGCTTTGCTTGGCACCAGCCTGTCAGCGTCAGCGGCGACCGATTATTTCCTGAAGTTCGACGGGATTGATGGCAGCAGTGTGGTGAAGGGACACGAGAAGGCTATTGAATTCACTTCGTTTGACTGGGGCGTATCCATTGCACGTCCCCCGATTGGCGGCGGCAGTGGTGTAAGCAAGCCCGTTTTCAAGGATTTTTCATGGACTCAGACGCTGGACAGCAGCGTGTCGGGGTTGTTCAGCAGCGCCGTCAGCGGAAAAGCCATCAAGAACGCGGTGGTGGATTTTGTGGTCGCGGGGCAAACGCCACAAACCTATTTTCGCCTGACGTTTGACAACGTCTTCCTGACCTTTCTTGATTATTCCGGAAGCAGTGGCAGCCCGGTTGAACTCGATGGTGGCTTTGCCTACGATAAGGTAACCCTGAACTATTGGGCGCAGGACAAGACAGGAAAGTTCGTTCCAGCGGGAACGGCATTCTACGACCTGGCCTCCGGCAAAGGATCGGTTGCCGGTGTCACAGCCCTTTTTTCCATGGGGCTTGCCGGTCCGCAGGCAGCGTTGGTGCCTGAACCGGAAAGCTATGCGATGTTGCTTGCCGGGCTTGGTTTGATCGGTGTCATTGCCCGGCGACGGCTGGGCGTTTGAAATCCTGCTGATACTTGCACTGGCCGCACATTTCCACGGTCAACCGGGAAAAATGGCGATCTATGAAAAACCGGGGAAACCCGGTTTTTTTTATGGATGGACAGCGGGTGACTCTCGCGAACTGGCCATCCCGACGGCCCATCCTGAAAATGCCGAGGGCGTATGCTGATGTGGTATCATGCCGGTCGTCTGATTTGTCTGGAAGCCTCGGATTGAGCGATGTCGATCGTTAGTGAAAAACGCGGTGGCAGGGAGCGACGCCTGGCGTTGGGGCGGCCACCGGCTGGCATTAACGAACGCCGCGCGAATGAAAGGCGACAAACCATCATGACGAATATTTCGTTTATCGAATGGGCAACGCATTTCGCTGCCTTCCAGCGCGATGTGACGTCGAAAAACATTGAACCGCCGGCGATTGCTGTTCCCTTGGCGGCTAATGATAAAACCAGGAAATGATCATGGAACAGAACTTGAACAATGAACGCCGCCAGAGTTCGCAACGGCGTCATGTTGATCTCGGGCCACCCGCCGGCATCGCGGAAAGGCGCATCAATATCGAGCGCCGTTTGTTCAATCTGGGTACTGATCGTGGCGAGGAATGGCTAACCCGCGCGCCATCCGGCATGGCGCGCAAGGGAAGGGCTTCAGACCATTGAGTCTTGCCGGCTAGGCAGCCTGCATGCGGTTTGCCTGCGCGGCATTTTCGATATCCTCGCTGGCGTCACTACTGTCGACAAAGTATCCGCAGAGCGGACATTTGAAGCCTGGCGGACAATCATGTTCACGGGCACATTGAGCCTGCGTTTCATCCGTCAGAACCATTTCGCGAACGGCTTCGCATCGGGCGATCGGTGAGTCAAAGAACGACATGAAAGTCTCCTTATTGATGGTGTGTACTTTCAGTCTAGACCCGATGCCGGCAATTACCATGATGATGGTAGGGAGTAAGCTTGGCCCGCGCTTACGCCTGAAGGTATTGCTCAAGCCAGCGCGCTATGGCGGGCGTAGGGTTGTCGCCCATAGCCATTATTTCCACGGTGTTGATGCATCGCAGATGCGACACCGCGCGCTGGTAGGCCGTCTGGCCGAGACTGTCGTCTGCATCGAGCAGCATGAGCAAAGGCGCGGCCAGCAGTTCGAGTGCCTGAACACCGGCGCGATCGATGAGCCCACCATGGCAGGCCAGAGCCATGACTTGCGCGTCACGCTGGGCGGCGGCGCGGATGGTCGCCGGGGCAACATCGCCGGTCGTGAAAATGGCGAGCGGCAGTTGCTCCATGTCGCCATCGTTGCGGATCAGGTCAAGGATGTCGATCAGGCGCTGGGTGAGGCGCGGCACGTTCTGCGTTGCATCGACAAACTGCATTTCCTGGGCGGAAAGCAATTCCATGGTGATGGTTGCATAGCCTAGTTCGGCGAAATTTCCAGCAATGATCGCGTCGCTTGCCGTGTGATGCGCGCGGGCAATCAGGAGCAGGCCGCGCGGCGAGTCAGGACGTTCGAGCTGGCCATGCAGCGAACCATGCGGGGTTTGCAGCGTGATATAGCGGTTCATCGTGCGATCTGGATAGGCTGGCGGAACGGCCCGAAGGCTTTGCCATCGCGGCCCAGCATCGGGCCAAAGCGGCCGGCAATGGCGGTCTGGCAATGTGGACAATGGCCTTCTGGCGTCAGGTCGTATTGGCGAATATCGTACCAGTCGCGAACGATCAGCGCGGCGTGGCAGCTCGGGCAGAACGTTGTGCCGCCTTCGCTGTCATGGACATTGCCGGTAAATACGTAGTGCAGGCCAGCATCCAGTGCGATACGACGCGCTTGGGACAGGGTGGCCGGCGGCGTGGGCAGGATGTCGCTCATTTTCCAGTCGGGATGGAAAGCTGAAAAATGCAGCGGCACATCCGGCCCGAGTTCCTTGGCAACCCAGGTAGCCAGTTCGTTGATTTCCTGAGGGCTGTCATTCTGGCCGGGGATGAGCAGTGTCGTGATTTCCAGCCAGCAGTCGGTTTCGTGGTGAATGTAGGCCAGCGTATCGAGCACGGGTTGCAGGTGGGCGACACAGAGCTTGTGATAGAAGCTGTCGGTGAAGGCCTTGAGATCGACGTTGGCCGCATCCATGACCGCAAAGAACTCGCGCGCCGGCTCGGGGTGGATGTAGCCGGCGGTCACGGCGACGTTACGGATGCCCATTTCGCGGCAGGCCAGCGCCGTGTCGATGGCGTATTCGGCAAAGATGACCGGGTCGTTGTAGGTATAGGCGACTGCATCGGCACCGTAATCCCTGGCGGCGCGGGCGATATCCTTCGGGCTGGCGCTGTCCATCAGCCGGTCCATGTCTTTCGACTTTGAAATATCCCAGTTCTGGCAGAACTTGCAGGCCAGATTGCAGCCCGCCGTGCCGAAGGAGAGGATGCTGCTACCGGGATAGAAATGGTTGAGCGGCTTTTTCTCGATGGGATCGATGCAGAAACCGGATGAACGTCCATAGGTCGTCAATTGCATGGCGCCATTGACCATCTGGCGGACAAAGCAGGCGCCGCGCTGGCCTTCGTGCAGCTGGCAGTCACGCGGGCAGAGGTCGCATTGCACCCGGCCGTCGGGCAGGGGGTGCCACCAGCGAGCGGGGTGGTGAGATTCGGCGGTCAACATGGATTTTCCTTCCATTTCTGAACGTGATAGCGCTCAAGCCGGACGTCTCTACCCCAGTAATCGGCAGGCAGACCGGCTTTTTGCTTCAAGTGGGCCATGAAACTGACGGGATTGGGCAATTGTTCCCAGACCTGCGGCAGAAAGGTTGCGCGGTGATTTCCCGCGGCGAAAATGACGCCATCGATTTCTGGCCGGAGCTGGGCAAGAGCGTCCGCTTCGCTGGTGAACGACATGGGTTCTGCGGGCGACAGCAACGAAACTTCCACCCGGGTGCCGGGCAATTCATCGGCGCTCAAGGGCCTGAAGCGCGGGTCACGAAAGGCTGCGGCAAGGGCATTTTCCTGTACATCCTTGCTCAGCGGCCGCCAGGCTTCCAGGCTGCCGATGCAGCCGCGCAGGTTGCCATGCTGGGTCAGTGTGACAAAGGTGGCTCCGTTTTCGTGGAGCGCCGGGTGGTCTGCAACAGCAGTCATCGGCTGTCCCAGCCGGACGTTGATGGCATTGCGGGCCAATGCCAGCAGGCTCTCGCCAACATCAGGCATGGCCAGCCTCCGGGAAACTGAAGGCGGCATAGCCGACGACCCGGTTTCGATCGCCTGCCGTGTCGCCGGAGTTGCACAGGCCGAGCAACGCGGGTGTCAGGCCGCGTTGACGGGCTGCGAGCAGCAGGCCATTGATCGGAAAGGCACCGCAGGCCTGCTCTGGACGAATGTGGTTGTCGAGTTGAAGGATATGCTGACAGGTGTTGCGGTCGACCTGCTGCGCCGTACCGTAGGGCAGGAAATGCGACAGGTCAGAACTGACGACGATCAGTGTTTCCGGGCCATCCCATAACGTGTCAAGCACCTCGGCCACGGCCTCGGCCGTCGCTTCGCCAACGGCCAGCGGGACCAGCGTGAATTGTTCGAGCACGCGCTGCAGGAAGGGCAGGTGTACCTCGATCGAGTGCTCAAAGGCATGCACCTGGTCGCTGAAAACGATTTGCGGCAGGTCGGCGATGGCGGCAATACCCGGTGCATCGAGGCGGATGGTACCGAGCGGTGTCGAAAATGCCTCGGCTTCGGGAAGGGCAATGCCATTGACGGCCACCCGGTGCGTCGGCCCGAGCAGGATGACGCGACGAACGAGCTTGGCCCACGGCTTCAGCGTGGCGTAGGCGAGCGCTGCCGTCGAGCCCGAATAGACATAGCCGGCGTGCGGGACGATCAGAGCCTTGGGTTGGGCGTCTGTTTTGCTTCGTGTCTGGGCGAGCAGCTGATCGATGGTTGCAGACAGTTCGCCGGCGTCTGCAGGGTAGAACATGCCGGCAACGGCTGGAGGGCGTGTGTTGATCATGATCGACTCCTCAAATGAACATCAATCCGGCCGCCATGCCGACGCCGATGCCGAGCAGGCCGGGCAGGGCGTGGCGGGCCAGCTTGCTGCCACCGATACTGAGCACCAGCCCGATCTTGAAGATCAGGTTGGCGGCCAGCGCCAGGGTGACGGCGATGACGGCATCGCCACCGGTCAGCTTGTCCAGATTGAACAGGTGCAGGGTAGACAAGACACTCGCGTCGGCATCCGTCAGGCCGGATACCACCGCAACGATGAACAGACCGCTATTGCCGGCAATATCCTGCAGCCAGGCAGCGGCCAGCAGCACGACGGCGTAGAGCAGGCCGAACGAGATGGCCGTCTTCAATTCGGTCGGGTTGCTGACTTCCGGCATCGGCAAGGCACCAGCGCTGGCCAGGGCGCGCCAGCGATAGGCGGTCAAGGCGATGCCAGGTACGATCCCGCAGGCAAAAACGGTGACGATGGGGAGGATGAGTGTTGGCGCGACGATGCTGGCGACGATGCCGATGCGGATCATCACCATGACGTTGGCGATCAGGATGACGATGGCCGACATGCGAACAAGGTCGGCGTGTTCGCGGGCATGTCGGGAAAACATCATGGTGGTGGCGGTAGACGAGGCCAGGCCGCCGAAAATGCCGAGCAGCGCTGCACCGTAGCGGGAGCCAACAATACGCAGCGCGAGATAGCCAGCCAGTGCCAGGCCGGAGATCAGCACCACCATGTACCAGATCTGGCGTGGATTGATAGCCTTGTACGGTCCGAAGTCCTCGCTGGGCAGGATGGGCAGAATGACCAGCGACAGCACGGCGAACTGCAGGATGGAGTTGATATCCTTGGGGGTGGTGCGTTCGCTGAACTGGCGCAGTTCCGCCTTGAAATAGAGCAGCACGGTCGTCGTGATGGCCAGCATGACGGCCAGCGTCGCGTAGCCGAACCAGACGGCCGCGCCCAGCGCGTAGGTAATGACGATGGCCGCCTCTGACGTAAAACCGCGATATTGTTCTTCCTGCTGAGCAGAAAAATTCGAGGCAATCATGCTGCCGGCAATGACCAGCAAGCCCGTGGCCAATAACCAGGGGCCACCGGTCTTTTCGCCGAGCAGGGCAAACAGGCAACCGAGCATGGCGACCAAGGCGAAGGTGCGCAGCCCCGCGGCGGCGTCCGGACGCCGTTCGCGCTCCATGCCAATGAGCAGGCCGATACCGAGCGCCGTCGAAAAAGCCTCGACAGGCGCAGCCAGTTCGGGAACGACGAAGCTCATGCGATTCCTCTTTTGTCCGGGTTCTTCAGTAAAATTAAGCCATGCCACGCCATTACGCAATCGTTCCCGCTGCCGGCAGCGGTTCCCGCTTCGGTGCCGAGAAGCCCAAACAGTATCTTGAACTGCTCGGTCGCCCCCTGATATTTCATGCATTGGCCGCCTTGACGGGCTGCCCGGCCATCGAACGCGTCTGGGTCGTGCTGGCACCGGATGACCCCTGGTGGCCGCAGTTTGACTGGAGTGCCCTCGGTTCGAAACTCGAAACCGTGCGTTGCGGGGGCGCTACGCGCGCAGAGAGTGTGACCAACGGCTTGCAGGCGGCCGCCATGGTGGCGGCTGAAGACGACTGGATTCTGGTGCACGATGCCGCCCGTCCCTGCCTGTCTGCCGCCATGCTTGACAGCCTGTTTGCCGAACTGGCCGATGATCCGGTCGGCGGCATCCTGGCCGTGCCGGTGGCTGATACCCTGAAACGGGCGGATAGCGAGCAACGCGTTGCCGCCACTGAGCCGCGTGACGGCTTGTGGCAGGCGCAGACGCCGCAGATGTTCCGCTACGGTCAACTGGAAAAAGCGCTCAAAAATGAAAATTCGGTAACCGATGAAGCCGGCGCCATCGAAGCACTTGGCCTGAAACCAAAACTGGTTCGTGCCGATTCGACCAATCTGAAAGTCACCTATCCGGCCGATCTCGCCTTGGCCGCGATGATTCTGAGGGCTCGCAAATGAATTTCCGCGTCGGTCAGGGCTACGATGTGCACAAACTGGTCGAGGGCCGAAAGCTGATTCTCGGCGGCGTCGATATCCCGCATTCCACCGGCCTGCTCGGTCATTCGGATGCCGACGCCTTGCTGCACGCGATCACCGACGCACTGCTCGGCTCGGTCGCGCTGGGCGACATCGGCCGGCATTTTCCCGATACCGACCCGCGCTACAAGGGCGCCGACAGCCGCGTCCTGCTACGCGGTGCCGTGGCCTTGCTGGCGGAAAAAGGCTGGCGGCCGGTGAATGTCGACGCGACCTTGATTGCCCAGCAACCCAAGCTGGCGCCCCATGCTGCCGCGATGGTTGCCAATGTTGCAGCCGATCTCGGCATCCCGGCCGATTGCGTCAATATCAAGGGCAAGACCAACGAACGTCTGGGCTACCTGGGGCGTGAAGAAGCCATCGAGGCGCAGGCCATCGTGCTGGTGGAACGGGCAGGCTGACTATGCGCTGCCTTGACGGGCAGAATGCGTTCCGCGATCAAACGGATTTACAGCGGGCAGGTCGGGAATAATGCCAAGCTGAAGCATCGGTTATGCACGACGGCAGCTCACCCGCATTCAGTCAAGTACGACAGGGGGGCTTTTCCCACACGGCCGCGATGACGATGAACGGCGTGATCTAATGGTGCCCGGTATCATCCAGATGCTGGACGTCGTCCTGAGCTTTCTGGTTGGCCAGATGGCGCAGACGGATGACGTACATCAGTCCGCTGACGAATAGCCCGAACAGGGTTACCACCCAGTAGATCGACAGATCCATCTTGACCATCAGGTAATACAGCCCGGTCATGATCAGAATCGAGATGTTTTCATTGAAGTTCTGGACGGCAATCGAATGGCCGGCGCCCATCAGGATGTGGCCACGGTGCTGGAGCAGGGCGTTCATCGGGACGACGAAGAATCCGGACAGGCCGCCAATGATGATCAGCAGCGGCACGGCAACCCAGACACTGGTCACGAAATTCATGACCAGGACGATCAGGCCCATGGCAATACCCAGTGGGATGACGCGGACCGATTTGCGGAGTGTGATGAATTTGGCGGCGGCAATCGCACCGATGGCGACGCCAACGGCAACCACGCCCTGCAGCATCGACGCCTTGGACAGACCCAGACCAAGCGCCGATTCGGACCACTTGATCACGATGAATTGAAGCGTGGCGCCAGCGCCCCAGAACAAGGTCGTGACGGCCAGGGAAATCTGCCCAAGCCGGTCGCGCCAGAGCAGCGACAGGCAATGGTTGAATTCGTGGATCAGATAGATCGGATTCTTCTTGAGCGCCTTGTGATCGACGCCGGTATTGGGAATGTAAAGGTTGAAGGCCGCTGCCAGAATATAGAGTACCGCGACGACGCTCAGGGCCATTTCGCCGATTGTGTCGACCCCGGTATCAATCAGTGGAAAATCGAAAGCAAGAAGCTGCTGGGCAATTTCCGGACGAATCAGCGTGCCGCCGATGACTACGCCCAGGATGATGGCAGCGACGGTCAGGCCCTCGATCCAGCCGTTGGCGACGACGAGCAGGCGGTGCGGCAGATATTCGGTCAGGATGCCGTACTTCGCCGGCGAGTAGGCCGCGGCGCCGAGGCCGACGACGGCGTAGGCGGCGAGGGGGTGAAGTCCGAAAAACATCATGCTGCAACCGACGATCTTGATCGTGTTGCTGATCAGCATGACCTTGCCCTTGGGCATCGAGTCCGCAAAGGCGCCCACGAAGGCGGCCAGCACCACGTAGGAAACCGTAAAGAAAGTCTTGAGGAGCGGCTCGTATTCAGCCGGTGCATGCATCTCGCGCAGGGCGGCGATTGCAGCAATCAGCAGGGCATTGTCGGCCAGCGCAGAAAAGAACTGCGCTGCCATGATGATGAAGAAGCCGAACGGCACGAAATATTTGTCTCTTATATGACTTTGGGCGAGGTTTATACCACGCTGAGGATTCGGCGCAAGCCTTGCGCGATCATCGCCGTTGTGCATCGTTGCGCAATCCCTGATCAAATTGTTGAAGCCTAGGTAGCGCCAGTTAAGCCTTGATGACAGTCCATGAATATCGACTGCCTGAATGCTGGCAGGAAACCCCACGGTCAACCGGAAATTTTGCCCAAAATTGAAGTTGGCTGCCGGAAGAACGGTGGAATGTGATTGAATATTGTCCGCACACCCCCAGGAGAAAAAATCATGGCTGACCGGCGATTGCAGGTCTTTCATGCCGTCGCCAAACATTTGAGCTTTACCCGGGCTGCCGATGCCTTGTTCATGACCCAGCCGGCCGTGACTTTCCAGATCAAACAGCTGGAAGAGCAGTACGGTACGCGGCTGTTCGAGCGCCGGCATGGGAGCATTTCGCTGTCGCCGGCCGGGGAACTGGTGTTCTCCTACGCACGGCGCATCCTGGCGCTTTCCGACGAAATGGAGACACGGCTTTCCGAAATGACCGATGAAATGCGGGGTCCGTTGCTGGTCGGCGCCAGCACAACCATCGCCGAGTTCATGCTGCCGCGCGTGCTGGGCGAGTTCAACGCGCTGTACCCGCAGGTTCGGGCGCGCTTGATTGTGGCCAATTCGGAAAGCATCGAAAGCCGGGTGGCTGAACATATGCTGGATGTTGGCTTGATCGAGTCGCCGGCAAAGTTGAGCGGGCTGACCAGCCAAGTCTGTTGCGAGGATGAACTGAGGGCCATCTGTGCGCCGGACTATCCGTTGGCCGGCCTGAAGTCAGTCAGGCCCAAAGCGCTGGCAGAATACGAATTCATTTCCCGTGAACCAGGGTCGGGCACGCGCGACATTACCGATTTTTATTTCCGCAGCCACAAGATCGCGCCGGAAAGCCTGAAGATGCAGATGGAACTGGGTAGCCCGGAAGCCTTGAAAGGTGTCGTGTCCACCGGCCTCGGATTTGCCATCGTGTCGCGTGCCGTGGTCGAGAAGGAGGTTCAGCTGGGCGAATTGATCGCCATCCCGCTCAATCCGCCTTTGACGCGCAGTCTGTATTTCGTTTTTCCGCAGGATCGTTTCCAGTCCCGTCTGGCGGCGACCTTTATTGCATTTGCCAAAAAGAAACTGAAAGAAATCGCTTTATGAAAACCTCGCGTCCCATCCGTGCGCGCATTGCGCCGGCCGCGATCCTTCACAATTACCGCGTGGCCAAACGGCAAGCACCGCAGGCCAGAGCCTGGGCGGTGGTCAAGGCCAATGCTTACGGCCATGGCCAGTGGCGGGCCGTCGACGCACTGCGCGCCGAGGCCGACGGATTTGCCATGCTCGAGTGTGAAAACGCCGTTGCCCTGCGCGAAGCGGGCATCACGCAGCCCATCCTGCTGCTCGAAGGCGTGTTCAGCGCACGTGATGTACGGGCGGTGGTCGAGCATCGGCTGACCAGCGTGGTGCATTGTCCGGAACAGCTGGAGATGTTCGCGCACAATCTGCCGCCCGGCGTACCGGTTTCGTTGTACCTGAAACTCAATACCGGCATGAACCGGCTGGGCTTCACCGCCGCGACCTTGCCGAAGGCCCGAGAAGCCCTCAGGCAATTCCCGCAGATTGACCTTACGTTGATGACTCATTTTGCGGACGCTGACGGCGAACGCGGTGTGACTGAGCAACTCGACACGTTCCACCGAATGTCCAGCGATTGGCGCGGCCCGGTGAGTCTGGCCAATTCAGCGGCCATCCTGCGCCATCCGCAAACGCATGGCGACTGGGTGCGGCCCGGCATCATGCTCTATGGCGCCAGCCCGTTTGCCGAGCTGACTGCCGAAGGGCTGGGGCTGCAGCCCGCCATGACGCTTGAGAGCGCCATCATCGGCGTGCAGGATATCGTCCCCGGCGATCGTGTCGGCTATGGCGGCACGTTTATCGCCGGTAAAGCCATGCGTATCGGTGTCGTCGCCTGCGGCTATGCCGACGGCTATCCCCGCCATGCGCCCAGTGGCACACCGATTGCGGTCATGGGCAAACGTACGAAGACTGTCGGCCGGGTGTCGATGGACATGATGGCCTGTGACCTGACCGATATTCCCGAGGCCGGTATCGGTGCCCCGGTGACCTTGTGGGGCGAGGGCATCGCCGGTAACGTGCCGGCCGATGAAGTGGCGACCGCCGCCGGCACCATCGCTTACGAACTCTTCTGTGCATTGGCGCCACGCATTCCGGTCGCGGTGGGCGAGACCGCCGGACGTACAGGTACCAGGGCTGATGCGACGGTCGACCGGAAATAATGGCAAAAATCAAAACAATTTACAGCTGCACCGAATGCGGCGCGACCAGCCCGAAATGGCAGGGGCAGTGCCCAGGGTGCAATGACTGGAACACCCTGGTTGAAACGGTGGCCGAAAAAGCACCGACCAACAGCCGCTTCGAGTCGCTGGCGCCCACCGCAAAATTGCAGAACCTTTCCGAGATCGAGGCGCGCGAAGTCGAGCGGATCGCCACCGGCATCGGTGAGTTTGACCGGGCACTCGGGGGCGGGCTGGTCAATGGCGCCGTCGTCCTGATTGGCGGCGACCCCGGTATCGGCAAGAGCACCTTGCTGTTGCAGGCGCTGGCCCATCTGTCGGTCGACAGCAAGGTGCTTTACGTCAGTGGCGAGGAGTCCGGCGAACAGGTGGCCCTGCGTGCCCGTCGTCTCGGTCTTGACACCCGCCGGCTGCAACTCATGGCTGAAATCAATCTGGAGCGCATTCTCGCGACGCTGCAGGCAGAAAAGCCGGTGGTGGCAGTCATCGATTCGATCCAGACGCTATGGTCCGATCAGTTGTCCAGTGCGCCGGGGTCCGTCGCGCAGGTGCGCGAATGTGCGGCGCAATTGACCCGGCTGGCCAAGCAAGCCGGCATCACGGTCATTCTCGTCGGTCACGTGACCAAGGAGGGCGCACTGGCCGGGCCGCGCGTGCTCGAACACATCGTCGATACCGTGCTGTATTTCGAGGGCGACACCCATTCAAGCTTCCGCCTGGTCCGCGCCGTCAAAAATCGCTTTGGTGCGGTCAATGAACTCGGCGTCTTCGCCATGACCGACAAGGGCTTGAAGGGGGTCAATAACCCGTCGGCACTCTTTTTATCCCAACATGGCCAGGATGTGGCTGGCTCCTGCGTCATGGTGACCCAGGAAGGCACGCGGCCGTTGCTGGTTGAAATTCAGGCCCTGGTCGATACCTCGCATGGCAATCCGCGACGATTGACCGTTGGTCTGGATCCGCAGCGCCTCGCCATGCTGCTGGCCGTCTTGCATCGCCATGCCGGCATTGTCTGTTTTGATCAGGATGTCTTCGTCAATGCCGTCGGCGGGGTCAAGATCAACGAACCGGCTGCGGATCTGGCTGTGCTTTTGTCAATCACGTCGTCGCTGAAAAACAAGCCGTTACCGTCCAAGCTCATCGTGTTTGGCGAGGTTGGTCTGGCCGGCGAGATTCGCCCGGCACCCCGTGGGCAGGAGCGTCTGAAAGAGGCCGCCAAGCTCGGATTTACCCGTGCCCTGATTCCGGAGGCCAATCGACCCAAGCAGCCTATTGCCGGCATGGAGGTCATTGCCGTCAAGCGGGTTGAAGAGGCGGTGGCGCGGATCCGTGAGATGGAATAAGCTATCGAAATATCAATTTTGGCTTATATGTTTAATCTTTCACGCTATTTCTCAACGGTCAGTTTCATTCTCATCGTTCTTGCAGCAGGTGTGCTAGGACCGCTTTACCAGAAGCTTTCGCTTCAGCAGATGCAGGATCTGGCCGAAGGCCGCAATGTGGCCATGGCCCAGGTGTTCAAGAATTCACTGCGCGGTTCGCTGGCATTACTGATGAGCGAGTCGATGGGCAGGGATGCGGATTTTCTCAAGCAACCGACTGAGTCAAGCCAGATGCGCACCGACGTACTGGACTTGATGCGAGACACCGCCGTCATCAAGGTCAAGATTTACAACCGTCTGGGCAATACGGTTTTTTCGACCGACAGCGTCCAGATCGGTGAGAGCAGGCTGGACAACCCCGGCTTTCAATCGGCCATGGGTGGACAGATCTTCAGCAATCTGACCCACCGGCATGATATCGACAGCTTCGAGGGCGCATTGTCAGATGTCGACGTGCTGGCCAGCTACGTTCCCATTCATGGCAAGGACAATGCGGTCGAGGGGGTTTTCGAGATATACCAAAATGTGACGCCCTTCGTCGTCCAGTTAAACCATAGCTTGTGGATGGTTACGGCAGGTGTGGTGGTGGTCTTTGCGTTGCTCTACCTGATGCAGTTTCTGGTTGTTCGCCGGGCCCAAGGCATCCTCAAGGATCAGGAAGGGCGGATCAAGGCAGCGCGCGATACACTCGAGATTCAGGTGGCGGCCCGTACTGACGAATTGAAGCGGACCAATAATCAGCTTGAAGGCGAGATCTCTGAACGGCGGCAGGCGCAAAGCAAGCTCAATTACCTCGCCTACCACGATCCGCTGACCGGCCTGGCCAACCGCCGCTGTTTCATCGAGCGCCTGGAAGAAAGCCTGCAGGAGACCGCGCGGCGCAACGAACGCCTGGCTGTGCTGTTCATCGATCTCGACCAGTTCAAGCAGGTTAATGATTCGCTCGGTCACGGGGTGGGCGACGAGTTGCTGGTTTCGGTCGCGTCGCGCTTGTCGGAGCATGTTCGGCTGATTGACATGCTGGCCCGTCTCGGCGGGGACGAATTCATTTGCCTGATGGAGGCGGTCCGCAGCGAGGACGAGGTGGAATTGCTCGCGCGCGAAATTCTGGCTGCCTTCGATTACCCGTTCAAGCTGGGCGATCACGAACTCTTCCTGACCGCGTCGGTGGGTATCAGCCAGTCACCGGGCGATGGCGACAGTGTGCTGGCGCTGATGCGCAACGCAGATACTGCGATGTATCGCGCCAAGGCATTGGGGCGTGGAAATTTCCATTTCTACACGCCGGAAATGACCCGCGATGCCCAGGACCGCATTCAAATGGAGAATCTGTTGCGCCGTGCCCTGGACAACGGAGAGCTGTCGGTCCATCTGCAACCCCAGGTTGAATCAGCATCTGGACGTCTGGTCGGCGCCGAGGCGCTGGTTCGCTGGAACAGCCCGGAACTCGGCCTGGTCATGCCCATGCGTTTCATTCCGCTGGCCGAGGATTCCGGTCTGATCATCGGGCTCGGCAACTGGGTCTTGCGCGAGACTTGCCGGCAGGTGATGCAATGGCGCATGAGCGGTTTCGATCTCCCGCAAGTGGCTGTCAATCTGTCGGTCAAACAGCTGGAGCGTCCGGAATTTTTTGATGTGCTGGAACAGATTCTCGATGAAACGGGCATGGAACCTTCCCGGTTGAAGCTCGAGTTGACTGAATCCGTGGTGATGGCGGTGGGCGGTGAAGCCTTTGACTTGCTCGAACGCCTGCGTGATCTGGGGATCAGTCTGTCGCTCGATGATTTCGGCACGGGTTATTCGTCGCTGAGTTACCTGAAGATGCTGCCCATTCAACAGCTGAAAATTGACCGTTCCTTCGTTGAAGGTATCGGCAAAAACACGGGTGATGAAGCGATCATCAAGACCGTGATGGAACTCGCCCGCAGCCTCGGCTTCGAAGTCATCGCCGAGGGCGTCGAAACAACCCAGCAATCAGAATTTCTGAGCAATCTCGGCTGTGAGCAACTGCAAGGGCATTTGCATGGAAAGGCAGTAGCACCTGCCGAGTTTCGCGCTCGCTGGTCCGCTGGTTTGTGATGATCGGGCACGCCTGGCGGGTGCTCGGTCGTGAGTTGCGTTCCGGCGAGCTCCGATTGTTGTTTGCTGCACTCGCCATTGCTGTAGCCGCGGTTACCGCCGTTGGCTTTTTTGCTGATCGCGTCCATCTGGCACTGGAGCGGGAAGCCCAGCAGATGATGGGGAGCGACCTCATCCTGGTGTCCGATCATCCCCTGACCGATGACTATGCTGCCGAGGCGGAGCGGCGCCATCTGCAACTGGCGCAGACCATGGTCTTTCCGAGCATGGTGATTGGCCCCGTCCAGGCCCAGCTGGCCGATATCAAGGCCGTCAGTCCTACCTATCCGCTGCGCGGATCGGTCGAGACCAGCCCGCAAGCCGGTGAGACGGGCGGGCCGGTCCAAGGCGGGCCGAAGCAGGGTACCGTCTGGCTGGATGAACGCTTGGCGGCTGCCTTGCAGGTTGTTCCGGGGGGCACGGTCACGGTCGGGATCAAAGCCTTGACGGTCGCCGCCATCCTGACCCGAGAACCGGATCGTGGTGTCAATTTTTTCAGCCTGGCGCCGCGCTTGATGATGAATCTGGACGACATTGCGGCAACCGGTCTGCTCCAGCCCGGGGCGCGAATTCGCTATACGTTGCTGGCAGCTGGTTCGACAAAGTCCGTGGCTGAGTATCAAGGCTGGCTTTCCCGACGTCTGGCCCGCGGCGAGCGACTGGAAGATGCCCGCAACGCAAGGCCGGAAATTCGCGGTGCCCTGGATCGCGCCGAGCGCTTTTTAGGTCTTTCAACAGTCCTGACAGTGGTTCTTTCGGCGGTCGCAATTGCGACCGCCGCGCGTCGATATATGCAACGCCATCTCGACGCCTGTGCGGTCATGCGCTGTCTGGGCATAACGCATGGCCGACTGCTCGGTCTGCATGCCTGGCTCTTCGTGTGGCTGGCCGGACTCGCTGCGGTAGTCGGTTGCAGCGTTGGCTACGTCGCGCATTTTGTGTTGATTCACTGGCTTGCGGCCTTGCTCGTGATCCAGTTGCCAGCGCCGGGTTGGTTTCCGCTGGCCAGCGGGTTTGGCGTTGCCGGCATCTTGCTCTTCGGCTTCGCCTTTCCGCCGTTGATACAACTGGCTCGCGTGCCAACGCTACGCGTGTTGCGTCGCGAGTTGGGACCGCCAAAGCCGCTTCTGCTGGGTGGTTATGCACTCGGGCTGATTCTGCTGGCTGTTTTGATCGTAGGGATGGCCGGGGATGTCAGACTCGGCGCGTGGGCTGCCGGCGGCTTTGCGGTTGCGCTCGGTGGTTTCTGGCTGGTCGCGCGGCTGGTGATAGCCGCCATCGCCAGCTTGCGGCGTGGTGCCGGTTTTGGTTGGCGGCAAGGGTTGGCCAGCCTGACGCGGCATGCATCAACGAGTGCCGTTCAGATCGTCGCGCTGGCAATCGGCCTGATGGCAATGCTGTTGCTGACAGTGATTCGTGCCGAGTTGCTGGATGCCTGGCAGAGATCGGTGCCGGCCGATGCCCCCAACCGTTTTGTGATCAATATTCAGCCTGAACAACGCGAGGCTGTGCGGGCGCAACTTAAAGCCAGCGGCATTGATGCGGAATTGCTGCCGATGGTGCGTGCCCGACTCGTCAAGATCGCCGGCAAGGACGTCAGCCCGGCCAGTTTTCCGGAAGACGAGCGGGCCCAGCGTTTGATCGAGCGTGAGTTCAACCTGTCGTGGCAGCGCAGTCTGCCAGTGGGCAACCAGATTAGCGCCGGTCAGTGGTTCACCCCGGCGGACGTCGGGCAGGGGCTGGCTTCGGTCGAAGAGGGGTTGGCCAGGACACTGGGGATCCAGCTCGGCGATGAACTGGTTTTCAGGGTGGCTGGCGTCGAAAAGAAGCTTCGTACCAGCAGCTTGCGCAAATTGTCGTGGGATTCGATGCGAGTAAATTTCTTTGTGCTGACGCCACCCGGGGTCATTGAGGATGCCCCAGCCAGCTACATCACCAGTTTTTATCTCCCGAAATCGAATGAGTATGTTGGCGCAGAATTGGTCAGGCACTTTCCCGGATTGACCATGATCGACGTCGGGGCAGTGCTGCGGCAATTGCAGGCGGTGATCGCTCAGGTGGCCGGTGCTGTTCAGTTTGTGTTCTTGTTCAGCCTTCTGGCCGGTGCCATTGTCTTGTATTCGGCGTTATTGACGGGTTTTGACGAGCGTCGCTACGAGCTGGCAGTCATGCGCGCACTGGGGGCGCAACGCCAACAATTGCGTCAGGCCATGTTGGTCGAGCTGGCGGTCATCGGCAGCGTGGCAGGCCTGATGGCAGCTACCGGTGCCATGGTGCTTGGGCATGTGGTTGGGCAGCAGGTGTTTCAGCTGGACCTGTCCTTTGGTTGGTTGTTGCCGGTGCTGTCGATGGCTGGGGGAGGACTGCTGGCAGTGATGACGGGCTGGCTGGCGGTGCGCCAGTTGACGACAACGTCGCCCCTGATGGTTTTACGTAACGGTGCCTAAAGATCGACTTCGGTAATATTGAGTCGGCCCTGCCGTTCATAGCGCAGCGCCTTGCTCATGCCGCGGATCAGGCTGATGCCCAAACCACCGATTTCCGCGGTCGACGCGAATTTTTGGCCAATTTTCGAAATGTCGAACGGTGGTGCATCGTCTTCGTAGTGCAAGGTCGATACGGCATCGCAATGTTGCAGGGATAACGTGACGATGCCGTCGCTGTCACCCCTGTGGCCGTGGGCGATGGTATTGGCAAACAGCTCTTCGGCGATCAATTGCAGACGGACAGCGTCGTCAGCGGCAATGCCGAGTTCAACGGCCCGAGCTGCCATGGTTTCGAGCAGTGTGGGCAACTCGGCGGTACGCGCGTGAACGGAAATATCCGTAGAATGAGCAGACATTGTTTCAGTTAAGGTTTTGTGATGATTAAAGCACACTGGATGGCAGTTTGTGCGCTGCTCGTTTCGTTATCGAGCTTGTCTGCCTATGGCGCAGATCTGGCCGGCATGATCAAGGTGGCCAATGGACAGGTCAGTATCGAGCGCGATGGCAAAAAGCTGTTGGGCGAGGTTGGTAGCCCGGTTGAGGTTGCGGACCGAATTCGCACCGGTCCCGATGCCTCGGTCGGCGTTACCCTGCGTGACAATACCTTGCTTTCGGCTGGACCCAATTCGTTGATCGTTATCGATAAATTTGCCTTCAATGACACGACTCAGGATGGAAACATGTCGATTCGCATCCGCAAGGGTACGCTCTCGGTGGCTTCGGGGCGGATTGCCAAACGGACGCCGGAATCAGTCGACTTTCATACGCCGACCTCGGTACTGGGTGTTCGCGGCACGGAATTCGTGATTGAAGTGGCGGGGGGCAGCGATGAATAAGCCAGGCCTTTTCTCTGCGTTGGCCATTTTGCTGGTACTTGGCGGTTGCGCCAGCGAGCGGGTTATTCTCTTGCCGTCCGTGGATGGGCACCAGAGTGCCGTTGTGGTCCGCGATGCCGCAGGTGAAGTTGTCCTGAGTCAGCCCTATGCCGCGGTGAAGCGCAGCATGAATGCCAACACGTCTTATCAATCTTCCTCGGAAGAAGTGAAGGCGCGTTTTGCTCAGGCGCTCGGCGCGCAGCCGGCCCGTCCGAAAAATTATGTGCTGTATTTTGAGGCTGGTGGCAATGTTCTGACACCGGAATCCCAGCAGGCGCTTGCCAATATTCGCCAGGAAATTGCCCAGCGCCCGGCCTCCGAAGCCCTGGTGATCGGCCATACCGATCGCGTCGGCAGTGTTGAAGATAATGACCGGCTATCCAAGGTACGTGCGGAAACTCTGCGTGATTTGTTGATCGAATCGGGTGTGCCGGCGAACAAACTGGAGGTTGTTGGTCGTGGCGAACGCGAACCGTTGGTCGCCACTGATGACGAGGTGGATGAGCCGAAAAATCGGCGTGTTGAAATCAACGTTCGTTAACTGTCGGGCCGTTCCATTCCAGCAATAGCACAGTCAGGTCGTCCGAAGGCGGATGACCTGACTCAAAGCGGCGGACGGCATCGCGTAGCGCGCAGGCAGCTGTTTTTATCCCGGCGGTCCCGCTTGACTGGAACGCTAACTGCAATCCGTTCAGGCCAAACATGGCGGATCCATCCCAAGCTTCTGTAAAGCCGTCGGTAAACAGACAAATCCGGTCGCCGGGGACCAGTTGCACCCGATCTGCCATGTAAGCATAGTCATCGGCTGCGCAGAGTGGCGGGCCCGATCGGGCGGTGTCAATGCGCGATAGCGAACCTTCTCTCAGAACGAGTGGAGCGTCGTGGCCAGCGCAAACGTAGTCCAGGCAACCCGAATTCACGTCAAGTATGGCGATGAATGCGGTCACGAAAAGGTATTCGGAATTGTGCCGGTTCAATTCATTTTCGAGCTCGCGAACTGCCCGGCCGAGGTCAGACTGTCGCCGTGTCAGGGTTCCGGTCAACGTCTTTGAAATGGCCATGAACAGGCTGGCGGGCACCCCCTTGCCGGACACATCGCCGATCGCGAGACATAGGCGCTGTTCGTCAAGCATGAAGCAGTCGTAGTAGTCTCCCCCAACAGCGAGGGCCGGTTCAAGCAGAGCCGCAATCGCAAAACGCGTTTCACCTGCAAAAATCTCCTCTGGATCAGGCAGCAACCCCATTTGGATGCGCCGCGCTGCATCCAGTTCTCCGGTCACGCGGGCTGTCTCCTCACGGGTGTTCTGCAACTGCAATTCTGCTTGTCTGCGTCGGGTATCGGCAGCCACGAGCGTATTGCCCAGCAACGAAATAAATACCGGACTCAACAGCAGCACTTGCGTACTGCCGTCAAACAGCCACTCGCCGACATAAAAGGCAAGGTAGCCGCCGGACACGATGATCAGGCTCATGACCACGAAGCTGAAGACGGCATAGCGTGGCCGGAGTATGGGAATCCGGGTAATCAGGAACAGGCCGCCAAGCAGTAGCGTGGCCATCTCGGCGTATGGCATCCAGTATGGGCGTTGCAGGGCATGGCCACTGAGCAGGCTTTCGATAACCTGAGCATGGATATCGATGCCGGGCAGACTTTCTCCGAGGGGGGTGACGATCCGGTCCTGAAGCCCCGTGCTGTTGAATCCGATAATGACGAAGCGGGACGCGAAGAGTTCGGGCGGGTGCACACTGGCCAGTACATCGGCCGCAGAAAGATAATAGTTCGAAGATGCCCGGCCGAAATGCAGCAGCAATTCACCGTTGGCTTGCGTCGGCAGTCGATAGTCGCCAATGCGAATGGCTGTCATGCCCTGCGGACCGCTTTCCGGTACTACCTGGCCGCCGTCGCCCAGCGCCAGCCGAACCATTTCGAGCGGCAGTGACAGAAACGGCAACTGGTTGACGAACGCAAGAGTCGGGACTTGCCGTAACACCCCGTGTTCGCTGTTTGATTGCAACACGCTCGGGCTGGCATTGATCATGCCTTCTCCTACTGCGCCCATTTCCAGAATCCGTCGACTGGCGAGGGCGCCGGCATACTGGGGGATGGTTCGGCCGAGGGATGTATCCTGAATGATTTCAGGCAGTGGTCGTGCCGGCTGAGTCGAACCGGGTAGGGGTTTGCTCAAGCCAACCACCGCGAGCGCGGTTGGCGGACCCGCCAGGGCTGTGGCCAGCAATTGGTCAGGGTCAGGAAGCCCCGCCAGAATGTCGGGCGAGAGTCCGGGAATCCGTGCAGCGAGTAGTTCTGGGCTATAGCGATCTCGTTCCGAGAAAACGATGTCGATACCGAGGGCGAGTGGCTTTCCTGCCTGAATTCGGTCGACCAGCGTTGCCATGAGGTCGCGGGACCAGGGCCATTGGCCATATTGGACGAGACTTTGGCTATCGATGCCGACGACGATGACCGGTTCGCTTTCACGGAGCCTGGGCATCGTTCGCTGATATTGGTCAAACTGTGCTTCGCGAATGCTGAGCAACGGCGTCTGTTCAGTGAAATATAACAGGCCGGCGGCAACGATCAGTAACAGAGCAGGGAATGTCCGGCCGCGTCCAGCCCGGATCAGGGCGAGGGTCAGTCCGGTCAGTCGTTTCACAGGGTAACGGTTAGCCCGTCGTAGGCGGAGATGATTTCAAGCGGGGCATGTCCACCACGGGTGATTTGCTCGAGGCGCCGCGTTTCGGTGGCGAGGCGAGCCAGTTGCCTGTCGTCATGGACCGGTTCGTGGTGGAAGAGGGCGAGCCGCTTGACACCGGCAGTCTGACACAGCTCGACACCGACAACGTTGCTGGAGTGTCCCCAGTCCGCCTTGACAGAAACGGCTTCGGCCAGCGAGTACATGGCATCGAACACGACCAGATCGGCCTTGTTGAAAAATTGGCTGAATTTTTCATGTTCGGCCGGGTTGTCCAGCGTGTGCTCGGAATCGGTTGAATAAACCACGGTCCGATCCAGACTCTCGAATCGGAAGCCGTAGGAATCACCTGCATGTCTCTGCCGTATGGGCGTGACGTTCAGTCCGGCAATATAACGGGTCTCGTCCGGTTTCATGAGATCGAATTCGATCATGGCGCCCGCTTGCGAATAATCAACCGGAAAGTTGGGTGCCTGCATCTGTTGGCGAATGGCCTGTTCCAGTGCTTGATGGCAACCATGGACGACGATGCGATTGCCCGGAATGTACATGGGGGCAAAATACGGGAAACCCATCAGGTGGTCCCAGTGCAGATGGGAGATGAAGATATGGTAAGTCTGCGGATTAGGGACGCCATAGCAGGCGATTTTGGCTTGTCCGAGCGGACGGGCGCCACTGCCCATGTCGCAGATGAAATGCGCCGTGTGGTCTGCAACAATCTCTACACACGCCGAGTTTCCGCCAAAGGTGCCAGTGACCGAAAACGGCAGATTGTCGACAAACTGGTCCAGCGCTTCCCGATTTTTGAACGTTTTTCCGTTTGCTGCAGTCAAAGCCGCAATGATTTTTTCGCGTATGTCACGGTGAGACAAGGAAACTGGCAGCGAACCGCGAGTTCCCCAAAAAACGACTTGCTTCATGATCCGATAACTTTGCTGGCAGACTCGACGCTGGCGTAGCAGGGGACGATCAGGTTGAAGCGGCTGATTGCAAAGACTTCCTGAACCATGGGTTGCATCGCTGCGATGGCAAACGTGCCTTTTTGTGCCTTTGAGCGACGGGATGCCATCATCAAGACACGAAGGCCGGCGCTACTGATGTAATCGACACCGGAAAAATCAAGCAGGATGGGGGGGTGTCCCTGGGCGCAACGATCCAGTAGCGGATCGAGTGCTTTGGTGAACGCTTCGCTTGTCGTGTGGTCAATACGACCGCTGACGGAAACAATTAGTACACCGGCCTGTTCGCGGGTGGGAAGATTCATCATCGCGCAAGGGGTTTGGGTATTTGGGTAAGAGCCAAGTATGCCATGGCCCTCGGCGCACTCAGGTAAAATATTGCATGGATTCAAATCAGCAAGTCACGCAGCCGCTTTTCGGTCATCGCAAATTCTGGGCGCACCGTTTCGGTCCCGCTCCTTTCCTGCCCATGTCTCGCGCCGACATGGATGCGCTGGGCTGGGATTCGTGTGACATCATTCTGGTGACAGGCGACGCCTATATCGACCATCCCAGTTTTGGCATGGCCCTGATTGGTCGCTTGCTCGAAGCGCAGGGCTTCCGCGTCGGCATTCTTTGTCAGCCGGACTGGAATTCTGCGGTCGACTTCAAAAAACTGGGAAAACCGAATCTTTTCTTTGGTGTCACCGCCGGCAACATGGACTCCATGGTCAATCGCTACACGGCAGACCGCAAGATCCGCTCCGACGATGCCTATACGGCCAATGGCGAGCCGAACAAGCGGCCGGACCGGGCCGTGACGGTCTATGCCCAGCGTTGCCGCGAAGCCTACCCGGGCAGCGTCGTGATTGTCGGCTCGATTGAAGCCAGTCTGCGCCGCATTGCGCATTTTGATTACTGGTCGGACAAGGTTCGTCGATCGGTGTTGCCAGACTCCAAGGCCGACATGCTGTTCTTCGGCAATGCCGAGCGCGCCATCGTCGAATTTGCCCATCGGATTGCCAAGGGCGAGAAGGTCACCGAGATTCGCAATCTGCGCGGCACCGCCTTCATGGTGCCGACCGGTTGGCTGCCTTCGGATGACTGGGATGCGATGGATTCGACCTCGGTCGATACACCGGGCCCATTGGTCAAGCATGCCGATCCGTATGCCATGGATACCGGCACGTCATCGACCGCGGCGACGCCAACGCCCCCACCGGGCGAACACACGGTACGCATTGTCTCCCGTCAGGAACGGTTGGCAGGACTTCGCGACCGTCGCGCCCACACGGTTGTCCGGCTACCATCTTATGAGCAGGTCAAGGACGACCCGGTGCTCTATGCCCACGCCTCGCGTACCTTCCACCTTGAATCCAACCCCGGCAATGCGCGGGCGCTGGTTCAGGCGCATGGCGAACGCGATGTCTGGCTGAATCCGCCGCCGATTCCACTGACCACCGAAGAACTCGATGCGGTGTACGAATTGCCGTATGCCCGCCGGCCGCACCCATCCTACGGCGACGCCAAGATTCCGGCTTGGGAAATGATCCGTTTCTCGGTCAATATCATGCGCGGCTGCTTTGGTGGCTGTACCTTCTGCTCAATTACCGAGCACGAAGGCCGCATCATCCAGAGTCGCTCCGAAGATTCGGTGATCCGCGAAATCGAGGACATGCGCGACAAGACGCCAGGCTTCACCGGCGTAGTCTCGGACCTCGGCGGGCCCACCGCCAACATGTTCCACCTGAAGTGCAAGGACGAGAAGATTGAGTCCGCCTGTCGCCGATTGTCCTGTGTCTATCCGGGCATCTGCGAGAACCTGAACACCGATCACAGCAAGCTGATTTCGCTGTATCGCAAGGCACGGGAACTCAAGGGCGTCAAAAAGGTGCTGATCGGTTCCGGGTTGCGCTACGACCTTGCTGTCCGCTCGCCGGAATACATCAAGGAGCTGGTGACGCACCACGTCGGGGGTTACCTCAAGATTGCCCCGGAACACACCGAAGAACGGCCGCTGTCCAAGATGATGAAGCCGGGCATCGGTTCCTACGACCGCTTCAAGCAGTTATTCGACCGATTCTCCCGTGAGGCGGGCAAGGAACAGTACCTGATCCCGTATTTCATTGCGGCACATCCGGGCACTGAAGACGAAGACATGCTGAACCTTGCACTTTGGCTGAAAAAGAATAATTTCCGCCTCGATCAGGTCCAGAATTTCATCCCGACGCCGATGGCGATGGCGACGACGATGTATCACAGCGAACGTAATCCGTTACGCAAGGTGACGCGTAGCAGCGAGATTGTCGGCACGGTTCGGAACGGTCGTCAGCGCAAGTTGCACAAGGCTTTCCTGCGTTACCACGACCCGGTTAACTGGCCGATGCTGCGTGAAGCGCTGAAAGAAATGGGGCGTTCAGACTTGATCGGCAATGGCAAGAAGCAGTTGATCCCCGCCTGGCAACCGGCCGGTGTTCCCGGCAAGTCCTACGGTCAACCGGAAAAAACCGCCCAAAGCCAAAAATCAGGTGCTACACCACGCGCCGGGCAACGCCCTGTCCGCCAGCCCGGGCAGCCGTTGTCTCGACCGGGCAAGCCGGCGACGCCGCAGCGCAGTCGCCCATCGGGACGCAAACCTTAAATCGAAGTGTCGGAAGCACGTATGGAAAACACCACCACCACCTACGAAAAAATCGGCGGGGATGCCGTCGTTGGCAAACTCTGCGACCGCTTTTACGAATTGATGGACACCGTGCCCCAATTCCAGGGCATTCGTGCCATGCATCCGGCCAGTCTGGCGGGTTCCCGCGACAAGCTTTACATGTTCCTGTCCGGCTGGATGGGGGGGCCGGATTTGTTTGTTGAGAAGTTTGGACATCCACGTTTGCGCGGACGGCACATGCCGTTTGAAATCGGTATCGCCGAACGGGATCAGTGGGTCGCCTGCATGGTTCTCGCCATGGAGGATGTCGGCATTGAAAAATCCTTGAGCAAGAAATTACTGGATAATTTCTTCCATACCGCTGATTTCATGCGAAATAAAGAAGGATAAATGCTCTTGCGGTGATGTTGCGGCGCACCATCAGTGATAGAATCACGCCTTTGATTTTTCAGGCCTTCCCATGTCCGCTCGTCCGATTCGCAACATCGCCATCATCGCTCACGTTGACCACGGTAAAACCACCTTGGTTGACCAGCTGCTCCGCCAGTCCGGCACTTTTGCCGCGCACCAACAGCTGGTCGAGTGCGTCATGGACTCCAACGATCTGGAAAAAGAGCGTGGCATCACGATTCTTTCCAAGAACACTGCGGTCGAGTACGAAGGCGTTCACATCAACATCGTTGACACCCCGGGTCACGCGGACTTCGGTGGTGAAGTCGAGCGCGTGCTCGGCATGGTCGATGGCGTGGTTCTGCTGGTCGATGCCGCTGAAGGCCCGATGCCGCAAACCCGTTTCGTGACCAAGAAGGCCCTGGCCCTTGGCCTGCGCCCGATTGTGCTGGTTAACAAGGTTGACCGCGATGGCGCCGATCCTGATCAGGCTGTCAATCTGACGTTTGATCTGTTCGACAAGCTGGGTGCCAGCGACGAGCAACTGGATTTTCCCATTGTGTATGCATCCGGACTCAATGGCTGGGCCGCCATGGAACTGGATCAGCCGCGCGAAAACATGATTCCGCTGTTTGACACGATTCTTCGCCACGTGCCGGCGCCGGATACGGACATCGAAGCGCCGCTGCAGCTGCAGATTACCGCCCTTGATTACTCGTCCTACGTGGGCCGTATCGGTGTCGGCAAGATCAATCGCGGCAAGGTCAAGACCGGTCAGAACGTGCTGGTCATGTTCGGTACCGAAGAAGAAGCCGCCGAACACGAGCGCACCCCGATCAAGGCCAAGATTGGCCAGGTGTTCGGCTACAAGGGCCTGAACAAGATCGAGCTGGAAGAAGGCCACGCGGGCGACATCGTCCAGATCACCGGTATTGAAGACCTCGTGCTGGGCTGTACCGTGACCGATCCGGAACAGCCCGAATCGCTGCCGCTGCTGAAGATCGACGAACCGACCCTCTCCATGCAATTCATGGTCAATACCAGCCCGCTGGCTGGTACTGAAGGCAAGTTCGTGACCAGTCGCCAGATTCGCGATCGTCTGCACAAGGAACTGCTGACGAATATGGCCCTGCGCGTTCATGACACCGGTAACGGTGACGTGTTCGACGTTTCCGGTCGTGGCGAACTGCACCTCGGCATCCTGCTCGAAAACATGCGTCGCGAAGGCTACGAACTGGCTGTTGGCCGTCCGCGCGTCGTCAAGAAGACCATCAACGGTGTCGAATGCGAACCGTATGAGTTGCTGACGGTTGACGTCGAAGAAGATACCCAGGGTGGCGTCATGGAAAGCCTTGGCCAACGCAAGGGCGACCTGACGGACATGGTGCCGGATGGTCGCGGTCGCGTCCGCATCGAATACCGTATTCCGGCGCGCGGTCTGATCGGCTTCCAGGGCGAGTTCATGAACCTGACCCGCGGTAACGGCTTGATGAGCCACGTCTTCGACGAATATGCGCCGGTCAAGGATGGCAGCGTGGCCGAGCGTCGCAATGGCGTACTGATCTCCCAGGACAACGGCGAAGCCGTTGCCTACGCACTGTGGAAGCTGCAGGATCGCGGCCGCATGTTCGTCGTGCCGGGCGACAAGCTGTACGAAGGCATGATCATTGGTATTCACAGCCGTGAAAATGACCTCGTGGTCAATCCGATCAAGGGCAAGCAGTTGACCAACGTCCGTGCCTCCGGTACCGACGAGGCCGTTCGCCTCGTGCCGGCTGTCCAGTTGAGCCTGGAAGCTGCCGTCGAATTCATTGAAGAAGACGAACTGGTCGAATTGACGCCAAAGTCGATTCGTCTGCGCAAGCGTTACCTGACTGAAATCGAGCGCAAGCGTGCGGTTCGCGGTCTGTAATATGGCGTAAAAATTGCCGCCAGCTTTCTCATGTGCTGGCGAGAATAAGTACAAAGGCGACCTCTTCGGTCGCCTTTGTTACTTTAGAGGATCGTATGGTGCTTGTGGCGACCTTGTTGGCCGCTCAAATAGCCATTGCTCGGCCTGTTTCCGATTGCTGCGGTCAACCGGAAATTATGTGACAAATTAAAAACTGCTATGCGACCAGGAAGCGCAATTTTTGGCAGGCTAAAGCAAGTGGCTTTCTTTTATCCACCAGTCATCGACATGAAACGAACGACTTGGGGTGCACCCATCTGCTGTGTGAAGTCGTGGCCGAACGGCTTGATGCCCATGCTGTCGATAATCGCTTGCCGAAGTCCGGCGTTGTCGTCGCTGGCACGAAGATTTGGCAGCAAATTGGACGCATCGTTTTGTCCGAGACATGGATAAAGCTCGCCTTTGGCCGTGATTCGTACCCGGTTGCAGGTATCGCAAAAATTGTGGCTATGCGGGGAAATGAATCCAATCCGCGATTCGCTGCCTGGTGTTCGCCAGTAACGTGCCGGTCCCCCCGAGTTTTCTGCGGATGGAATCAGTTCGAATTGCCGGGACAGAATCTGGCGCGTCTCTTCCGACGAGATATATGTGTTGTTGCGCCCCTGAATTTCGCCTAGCGGCATTTCCTCGATGAAGGAAATATCAAGCTCATGGGCAATTGCAAAACGCACCAGTTCGATAAATTCATCATCGTTGATGCCACGCATCATGACCGTGTTCAGTTTGGTTCGCTGAAAGCCGGCGTTGCGAACTGCCGCGATGCCAACAAGCACCTTGGACAGGTCGCCAATTCGGGTGATTTTCCTGAAGCGTTCTGGCTTCAGTGTGTCCAGGCTGATATTGATACGCTTGACGCCTGCAGCCTTCAAGGGCGCAGCAAACCGGTCAAGCTGGGAACCATTGGTGGTTAAAACCAGCGTATCAAGGCCGGAGAGGGCGCCCAATCGTTCGATGAGCCACATGGCATCTTTGCGAACCAGAGGCTCTCCACCGGTCACGCGGAGCTTGGTGACGCCAAGACTGACGAAAACTTCGGCAATGCGCAAACATTCTTCTAGGCTCATCACTTCGCTACGGGGAAGAAAGGTCATTTCCTCCGCCATGCAATAAGTACAGCGAAAATCACAGCGGTCGGTAATGGAAAGGCGAACGTAGGTAATGCGCCGACCGTACTTATCGAGAAGCGTGCCGTCAGTGTGATTCAACCGGCCGGATGAGATAGTTGGTGTGAAATCAGCAAGACCAACTGGCGTCAGTTCTGGCCTAAGGGTTTCATTTTGCATGGCTGAGATTCAATGGCGACTGACAAGAGGGGGCGACTGTCTGGACGCCGATTATCGATGTCTGAACATCACTGAACAAGTAGAGAGATCAAAAATGGAAAAGTTTCTTGACGTCAATAATCAATTGCCACGCAAGGTGCTTGCGTACGACTCAAATCAGAGTCTGAGATCTGTGCGGTTTTGAAGAAATCACGATCAAATGGCGGTGACGCGATTCAGGAGCACAGCAAGTTCCGGATAAAACACCCTTGAATTGAGTTCGATGCGCCGCCCAATCTGGATGGTTTCGGCAACTTCACGTACTGCTGCAGATTGCTCCAAAAGAGAGGGGAAATTCCTGTTTGCGTCAACGAGGGTCAATATCTTGAACAATAGTCGTCCACAGGCGCAGTAGTAGGCTGGATCTAGGCGGACAAATAACGCACCGGAATCGCAAGCATCCAGATAAGCCGCAGCCGTCGTCGCAGTCGCCTCTAGGGCGCTGAGGTTGTCCTGCGTGAAATAGGACATCGCGCTACCTCTTTTTTCCATAATGTATCGCTAAGCTATTGGAAGCCGCGATGCGCGTCAGCGAATTATTTCACAGACAGGGGAAAATGCTTACGAATGCGTCGTGCCTTAGCAGCAGGATCGGCCCTGGAGTACGCTGCATCCGATGATGCTATCATTATCGGATATTGGAATACGTGGACATCCAAATGGACGGTTTTGAATGCTTTATTCATCACTGAAAAAGCAAAAAGCCCGACCAATTGGGCTGGGCTTTTTTTGATTTCTGGCTCCCCGACCTGGGCTCGAACCAGGGACCTACGGATTAACAGTCCGGCGCTCTACCAACTGAGCTATCGAGGAACAGAGGCAATATTATAGGAGTAGAATCCCCTCTGGTCAAGCGTCTAGTGGTTTTCAAGAAGAAAAATATTGGTTTATGGATCCTAAATTAGTTTTTGCAAAAACACCGATTGGTGATGAGGCGGTACGTCAAAGTACGCGCGTCGTGCAGCGCAATTTGCGCATGGTATTGGTTCAGGTCGACGGAAAAATGAGCATTGAGGAATTAACCTCAAAAATCGGAAATCCGCGTCTGGTTGAATCTGCTTTGCGAGAGCTTGAAGAGGGGGGATTTATCGCGCCCACAGTAGAGGCTGTATCGGTTTGGGAGGAGAGCAAGAAGGCCGCGGCAGGGAGTTCTGAACAGTCAGATCATTCCGTTATGTCACAGTTTTCAACATTTGGACCGAAATCCCTTGCAAACGAGTCAACCAAAGGCGATGGCGTCGGACGTAATTTTTCTTCATTTGGCAAGCCGGCGCTTCATGCATCTTCTGCTAGCGAAAGTGAAGTATTTCAACCGAATAGTATTTTGGCGGATAAAAAACCAGATACCGACAATCGCCGACACAAGCCGCGGATAACTCGTGGGAACATGTTGACTTGGTTTTCTATCGGTCTGTTGACTGCCCTTGTATGTACGGTGTTCTTTTACCCGTATGAGCAGTTCAAGCCTGCGATTGAGTCATCTGCAACACGCTTGCTCAAGACTCCAGTGAAAATTGACCACGTCGGTATGGTTTTATTTCCAAGCCCACGTCTTAAATTGTCAGGGGTTCATATCGGAGAGTTATCGGATAGCACCATTGGGGAGATTCGGATCGCCTCTCCCATTTCCTTGCTGGGCAAAGGGCCGTATGAAATATCCCAGGCAAATGTGCTCGGCGCCGATATTCTGGCAAATCGCCTCATAGCATTACCCATGTTTACAGGTGAGGTGACGAATGATGCTGGTGTGCTAATTCGAAAAATCATCGTTGAACAATCCCGTGTAAGGCTAGGAGAGGACGTTGCGATGGCAGACCTCTACGGCGAGCTGGTTTTTCGTGCGGACGGTTCGATTGAAAAGGCTTCGTTTGAAACAGTTGATCGTACCTTGCTGATTGATGTACTGCCGGGGAGCGACGGAGTTGCGCTAAATATTGAAGGTAGGGCATGGCAGCCTGCAGGTACCCCGATTTCATTTGCATCCTTGCAAGCCAAGGGAAGTTTGCAGAAAGACAAATTGCTGATTCAGAACATCGACACCACGTTTCTCGGCGGCATTCTGCGGGGGAACTGGTCGCTCGAGTGGAGCAATGGTTTATCGATGGCTGGCGATGGAATATTGAGTCGACTCGATAGCCGCAAGGTCAGTAGTGCGTTCGCGCCATCATTGAAGATCGAAGGTGATATGAGCGGAACGATCAGGCTGCGCTCAATCGGTGGCGACTGGAATACCTTGTTGGGCAATGTTGAGGCCGTGCTGAATACCGAGATTACTCGTGGAGTGATTCATGGTGTCGACTTGGGCGAAGCCGCTCGGCGAAATGGCAATTCAGCCGTGCGTGCAGGTGCTACGAAATTCGACCGACTGCGCTCGGTTGTAAGCATCACGCCCAAACAGGTGGTTGTTCGTGATGTACATATGGATGCAGGAATGGTGACGGCCGTGGGTCAATTCGTTTCCGGGCGTGATGGACTGGTTGAAGGCAACATGACCGTTTCCCTGCAGACTTCCGTGTCAAGTCAGTATGCGCCTGTCCGAATCTTCGGCAGATTGCCTGATCTGAGCGCCGCGATTCGCAAATAAAAAAGGCGGAACCGAAGTTCCGCCCTAGGCTGATCATTGTCGATCTAATGACTAGGCTTTTGTAACCGACGCAATGGCCTTTGCCACGTAGTCAAGGTTCTTGGTATTCAGTGCGGCCAGACAGATGCGACCGGTCGAAACGGCATAGATTCCGAATTCCTCACGCATACGATCAACCTGGGCGGAGGTCAAGCCGGTATAGGAGAACATGCCGCGCTGTTGCGCAACGAAGGAAAAGTCCTGGGCTACGCCTTGTGCCTTGATGGCATCAACCAAGCCAGTGCGCATGGCGCGGATGCGGTCACGCATGCCGGCGAGTTCGGTTTCCCACATCTGGCGCAGTTCCGGTGAAGCCAGCACACCAGCAACCAAAGCACCGCCGTGTGTAGGCGGATTGGAGTAGTTGGTGCGAATAACGCGCTTTAACTGCGACATGACCCGAGCCGATTCATCCTTGCCGGCGGTAATGATGGAGAGCGCACCAACGCGCTCGCCATACAGCGAAAAGTTTTTGGAAAACGAGCTGGAAGCAAAAAATTGCAGGCCTGATACAGAGAAGGCGCGGACGGCAACCGCGTCAGCGTCGATACCATCAGCAAAGCCTTGGTAAGCCATGTCAAGGAAAGGAACCAGGCCACGATTCTGGCAGATTGCAACGATCTCGCCCCATTGTGCGTCGGACAGATCTGCACCCGTTGGGTTGTGGCAACAGGCGTGCAGAAGAATGATGGAACCTGCTGGCAGCCCGTTCAGGCATGCCTTCATGCCGTCGAAATTGACACCACGTGTTGCGGCATCATAGTAGGGGTAACTTTCGACCACGAAACCTGCTGATTCGAACAGGGCACGATGATTTTCCCAGGATGGGTCACTGATATAGACCTTGGCATCCGGGTTCAGGCGCTTCAGATAGTCGGCACCGATTTTCAAGGCGCCAGTGCCACCGAGCGCTTGGGCAGTAATGACCTGGCCCCCTGCAATAAGTGGAGACTCCTTGCCGAGCAGCAGATTTTGCACAGCCTGGTTGTAGGCGGGTGAGCCTTCGATCGGTTGGTAGCCGCGTGGCAGGGCAGCCTTGACGCGAGCATCTTCTGCAGCCTTGACGGCAGCCAGCAGGGGTATCTTGCCGTTGTCGTCGAAATAGACGCCAACCCCGAGGTTGACCTTGGTGGAGCGTGCATCGGCATTGAAAGCTTCGTTCAGACCGAGGATAGGATCGCGCGGGGCCATTTCTACCGCTGCGAAGATCGAAGATGACATAGGAACTCCGTGGAATAATACAAATAGTGTTCGCGCAGCCAATTTGCCCCGCGACGAAAAACCGAAGAATTCTAGCATGAGCGAAACCAACAAAATCATTCCGGTAGTGTGCTTTGATGGCAGCCCGTTTCGTTTGCATCAGCCATTTCCACCGGCTGGCGATCAACCTGTCGCGATTCAGGAGCTGGTCGAAGGTCTGAAGGATGGCTTGTCCTTTCAGACATTGCTTGGTGTCACCGGCTCGGGCAAGACATATACGATGGCCAATGTTATTGCGCGTACCGGCCGGCCGGCATTGGTGCTGGCGCCAAACAAGACACTGGCGGCGCAGCTCTATTCGGAATTCAAGGAGTTCTTTCCCGAGAACGCCGTTGAGTATTTTGTTTCCTACTATGATTACTACCAGCCCGAAGCATATGTGCCCTCGCGCGATCTTTTTATCGAAAAAGATAGTGCGATCAACGAACACATCGAACAGATGCGCCTATCGGCCACAAAAAGCCTGATCGAGCGCCGTGATGTGGTGATTGTCGCAACGGTTTCCTGCATCTACGGCATCGGCGATCGTGACGAATATCACAACATGATCCTGACCATGCGTGTCGGAGACAAGCTGGATCAGCGCAGCATTATCAAGCGCCTGAGTGATATGCAGTACGAGCGCAACGAGATGGATTTTCATCGCGGCACCTTCCGGGTGCGCGGCGACATCATTGATATATTTCCGGCAGAACATGCCGAACATGCAATTCGGGTGTCGTTATTTGATGATGAAGTTGAGGCATTACAGTTCTTCGATCCACTCACTGGCCATCTGTTGCACAAAGCATTGCGGTTTACCGTTTTTCCGGCGTCCCACTATGTGACGCCTCGCGCTACGGTGTTACGTGCCATTGAGGCAATCAAGGCAGAGTTAAGCGAGCGAATTGAATTCTTTACTCACAATAATCAGCTGGTCGAAGCCCAGCGGATTGAGCAGCGTACCCGCTTCGATCTGGAAATGCTGGATCAAATTGGTTTCTGCAAGGGTATCGAAAATTATTCCAGACACTTTTCCGGGAGGAAGGCCGGGGAGTCGCCACCGACGCTGATTGATTATCTGCCTGCCGATGCACTGATGTTCATTGATGAATCGCATGTGAGTATCGGGCAGGTAGGCGGGATGTACAAAGGCGACCGTTCACGCAAGGAAAATCTGGTCAATTATGGTTTTCGACTTCCGTCGGCTCTCGATAATCGGCCGTTGCAGTTCGACGAATTTGAGGCGCATCTGCGACAGACTATCTTTGTTTCGGCAACCCCCGCTGACTACGAGCAGCAGCATGCCGGTCGGGTTGTCGAGCAGGTGGCGCGCCCGACCGGATTGATCGACCCGGAAGTCATCGTTCGCCCTGCATCAACCCAGGTGGACGATCTGCTGGCGGAAATCGGCAAGCGGGTTTCCGTCGGGGAGCGCGTACTGGTCACGACCCTGACCAAGCGCATGTCGGAAGACTTGACGGATTTTCTTGCGGACAATGGTATCAAGGTACGTTATCTTCATTCGGACATCGACACTGTTGAGCGCGTTGAAATCATTCGTGATCTGCGACTCGGCGAGTTTGACGTTCTCGTGGGCATCAATCTGTTGCGAGAGGGATTGGATATTCCAGAGGTGTCACTGGTGGCGATCCTTGATGCAGACAAAGAGGGGTTTCTGCGCTCCGAACGGTCGCTTATTCAGACAATCGGACGCGCTGCACGCCATATCCATGGCACAGCGATCTTGTATGCTGATACGATTACAAGGTCCATGCAGCACGCGATAGCCGAAACAGGCAGGCGGCGTGAGAAGCAAATTGCCTTCAATCTGGCGCACGGAATCATTCCGCGGGGCGTGTCCAAAAAGATTAAGGACATCATCGATGGGGTTTATGATTCTGGAACGGTTCAGACTGAATTGAAGGCTGCGCAGCAACAGGTCGCATATGCAGCAATGGATGAGAAAGCAGTGGCCAGGGAAATCAAGCGACTCGAGAAGGCGATGCTGGAGTGTGCGAGAAACCTGGAATTCGAAAAAGCGGCGGCCGCCCGCGACGAACTGTTCCGTCTCAAGGAGCAGGTATTCGGTGCAGCGCGGCACGACCCCTACGGAGAGACAAAATGAGCTATCGCGTGCTACTTGTCTGCATGGGCAATATCTGCCGATCACCAACGGCAGAGGGTGTTTTCAGGTACTTCATAAAAATCAATAACCTTGGTGACGAAGTTGAAGTTGATTCTGCCGGCACACATGGCTATCACGCGGGCGAAGCGCCCGATTCGCGGACTCAACGGGCGGCCGCAGCTCGCGGCTATAACCTATCCCAATTGAGGGCGCGCAAGGTGGCGCGCCAGGATCTTGATTACTTCGATCTGATTCTGGCCATGGACAAGAGTAATCTGGACAATCTGCGGCGCATGGCAACCCCGGAGCAGCAGGAACGACTGGGATTGTTCATGGATTACTCGAAGAATTTTGACGATGATGAAGTGCCTGATCCTTACTATGGGTTGGGTCATGGTTTTGATCTGGTTCTTGATATGGTCGAGGATGCATCGCTCGGCTTGGTCGACGAAATCAAAAAGAAGCTAGGGCGTTCCTGACCACCGATCAAAATAAAAGGGGCTTCCGCGGAAGCCCCTTTTTTAATGCGTTGTGACCAGTTTATTTGCTACCGGTTTCAACCAGGACCAATGGTTCATTTTCAGCCTGATCCGTCAATGCTTTTTGCTTGCGAGGGCGTCCCAGCTTGATCGGCGCTTCGGCGGGAGCAACTGCGACGGTTGTCGTGTTGGTCTGAACCAGCACCAGGCCGCTATCGGCGAGTGCCGAAGAGATGTCGATCGGTTTGGCCGCAGTAATTTCCGGCTGAATTTCTTCAATTTTTGGGCTGATTTCCGGGTTGACCGCAGAAATCTCCAATGGGGCCGGCTCAACTGCCAAAACTGGGGCAACGGGCTCCGGCACGGGCTCCGGAATCGCTGGCGCGATTTCGACCAATTCCTTCATCGGTGCAATTTCTGCAACCTGGGCAACTGCTTCAACAGCGGTGACGGGTTCAGATACAACGGCCGGAATGAGGACCACGACCGGCGCCTGTTCCGGCGACGAGCTAGCAGATTCCTGTCCAGACGTTTCAATCGACTGTTGTGGGGTGGAAGTCGTTTCGGATTCATTGCGGCGCTCACCGCGGCCACGACCACCGCGGCGACCACGACGGCGATTGCCTTGATCTTCGCCGCCATTCCCGTCGGTAGAATCGGCGCTCACCAGCGGGGTAATGCTTGCCGACTGATCAACGTTATTGGCTTGTTGGCTCAATTTGCTATCAACGGCTTCAACCTGGGGGCGCTCACCGCGTGGTTTGCGTTCACCGCGAGGACGACGTTCCTGGCGTTCGACATTGGTAACGTTCGGCTCGTCGGTCGGTGCTTTATCTGCATTACGCTCGTTGCGGTTCCCGCGTTCCTTGTTGCGATCACCACGCTCTTCTTCACGCTTGTTGCCATTTCGGCCGCTGCGGCGCCCATCGCGATCGCGACGGTTTTCATTGCGGCCTTCGCGGGGCTTTTTGGCGGGCTCTGGTGCTGCAATCGGTTCAACTGGCTTGGCTGGCGCCCTGAACCACGAGAAGATCTTCGAAAATAGACCCGGTTCTGGCTGGGAAGCGACGACCACAGGAGCCGCCGCTTTTTCCGGCATGATGGGTGCAGGCTGATCCGGTGAAATGCCTTTGATGGCGGCTTCCTGACGTGGCTTGACAACCTCTTGCTGGGTGGCCAGCTTGATAGCTTCTTCGAGCGGCATGTCCATCATCCGATAGGATGGCTCGCGTGGCTCGTCGTGGTTAAGGTCATCGTGGCGCAGGCGAGTGATGGTGTGTGCTGGTGTTTCCAGGTGAACATTTGGAATCAACAGGATAGTGACCTTGTGGCGTAACTCGATGGCCTGGATATCCGGGCGCTTTTCGTTGAGCAGGAAGGTGGCGACATCCACCGGAACCTGAACATGCACGGCGCCGGTGTTTTCCTTCATTGACTCCTCTTCGAGGATGCGCAGGATGTGCAGCGCAGCCGATTCGGCGGAGCGGATATGGCCGGTGCCGGTACAGCGCGGACAGGGGATGTAACTGGTTTCAGCCAGAGCCGGGCGCAGGCGCTGGCGGGAGAGTTCCATCAGGCCGAAGCGGCTGATCTTGCCCATCTGAACGCGGGCGCGGTCGAAACGCAGGCCATCGCGCAGGCGGTTTTCAACGTCGCGTTGGTTCTTCTGGCTTTCCATGTCGATGAAGTCGATGACGATCAGGCCACCGAGGTCGCGCAAGCGCAACTGGCGGGCCAGTTCGTCAGCTGCTTCCTGATTGGTCTTGAGCGCGGTTTCCTCAATGTCGGAACCCTTGGTCGAACGACCCGAGTTCACGTCGACAGCAACCAGTGCTTCGGTGTGGTCGATGACGATGGCGCCGCCGGACGGCAGGTTGACCTGACGGGCAAAGGCGGTTTCGATCTGGTGTTCAATCTGGAAGCGCGAGAACAGGGGCACGTCGTCACGATAGCGCTTGACGCGATTGACGTTGCCCGGCATGACCGTGCCCATGAAGGCGCGAGCCTGTTCGTAGACTTCGTCGGTATCGATCAGGATTTCGCCGATGTCCGGCTGGAAATAATCTCGGATGGCGCGAATGACCAGGCTGCCTTCCAGATAAATCAGGAAAGCGCCGCTCTGCTGTTGGGCAGCGCCGTCAATGGCGGTCCACAGTTGCAACAGATAGTTCAGGTCCCACTGCAGTTCTTCGGCCTGGCGGCCAATGGCTGCGGTACGGGCAATCAGGCTCATGCCGTTGGGCACTTCGAGCTGATCCATGACGTCACGCAGTTCGGCGCGCTCGTCGCCATCGACGCGGCGGGAAACACCGCCACCACGCGGGTTGTTCGGCATCAGAACAAGGTAGCGGCCGGCCAGGGAAACGTAGGTGGTCAGGGCGGCGCCCTTGTTGCCGCGTTCGTCCTTGTCGACCTGGACGATCAGTTCCTGACCTTCCTTGAGTGCATCCTGGATTCTGGCACGTCCAGCTTCAGTGCCAGGCTGGAAAAAGGCACGGGAAACTTCCTTGAACGGAAGAAAGCCATGCCGGTCTGCACCGTAATCGACGAAGCAGGCTTCGAGCGATGGTTCGATGCGGGTGATAACACCCTTGTAAATGTTGCTTTTGCGTTGTTCCTTGGCGGCGGACTCAATGTCGAGATCAATCAGTTTCTGACCATCGACAATGGCGACACGGAGTTCTTCCGCCTGTGTCGCATTGAATAGCATGCGTTTCATTATTTTCGGGCTCCAGCGCACAGCAGCACGCTGCAACGAAACGCCCGGGCAGGCAGCGACAGTTTCAGTTTTCGGGTTGCGTCATAAATATGGTGGGCAAAGGCGATGGTGAAAGTGCTGATCAACAAACGGTCGCGTGTTTTTTATTGAAATGCGCAACCTGAAAATTCCTGCAACGGGCAATCCGTGCGTGCTTACAGTGGGCTTATCCATTAACATCACTACTTTTGGTGAGTGAACTTAACCAGTCGTTTTACGTTGGTCTGGCCTGGGCAGTTGGCACAGGTGAGACTTTCGAGCCTGCCGCCTGGCGGTCGCGCATTCAGCGCGAGGGCACAAACGGTCTGACGGTTCGGCATCTCTTGCAAACCGAGACGTAGAACGCAGGCAGTATATTAGAAAATGACCGGGGTAGGTAACAATTCAGTCACGCATGCCTTGATCGGCGAAGAGGAAGAAGGGCAGCGCCTGGACAACTTTTTGATCCGTCGCTGCAAGGGGGTTCCGAAGAGTCATATTTACCGGATTTTGCGTAGCGGTGAGGTGCGGGTAAATAGCGGTCGGGTTGATGCAACTTACCGTCTCTGCACCGGTGACAATGTGCGAATCCCACCAATCCGGATTGCCGAGCGACCTCAAAATGAAGTCGACGAGGTGGCGAAAGCGCGGGTTGATCTGCCGATCATCTACGAGGATGAAGCCATGCTTGTCATCGACAAGCCGGAAGGCATTGCCGTGCATGGCGGTAGCGGGGTGAGCTTTGGCGTCATCGAGGCGCTACGCCGACAGCGACCCCAGGCCAAATTTCTGGAATTGGCGCATCGACTGGACCGGGAAACCTCAGGTGTCTTGCTTGTCGGGAAAAAGCGCCTGGCGCTGACCGCGTTGCACGACATGTTCCGGGAGCACGGTGCTGGTGCGGACAAGCGCTATCTGGTGCTGGTCAAAGGGCGCTGGATGAATCTGACCCAGCACGTCAAGCTTCCACTCCACAAGTATCTGACCGATGGCGGGGAGCGCCGCGTGACTGTGGATTCGCAAGGTAAAGCGTCGCATACGGTATTTCGCTTGCTGGCTCGATGGTCGGACATGAGCTTGCTCGAGGCGCAACTGAAAACCGGGCGGACCCATCAGATTCGCGTCCATTTGGCGCATCTTGGGTTCCCCATTCTGGGTGATGAAAAATACGGCGATTTCGCACTTAACAAGAGCCTCAAGCGTGGGGGTCTGAAGCGAATGGCGCTGCATGCTTGGCGGATGGCTTTTCGTCATCCGCTAACCGCTGCGTCTTTGGAATGTGTTGCGCCGCTGCCAGATAGCTTCGGTGGGTACATTGCTACGGTCAACCGGGAAAAAGACCCGGAATTCAAAGCCGAAAATCTGGATCAAATATTGAGCAATACATGAAATACGAATTGGTTGTGTTCGATTGGGATGGCACGCTGCTCGATTCGGCGGGGGCTATTGTTCGTGCGATCCAGTCATCGTGCCAGGATCTTGATTTGCCGATTCCGGATGATGCGCGAGCGCGACATGTCATCGGTCTCGGTTTGGCTGATGCGCTTCGACATGCGGTTCCTGAATTGAAGCCGGATAACTATCAGGCCATGATCGAGCGTTACCGCCACCATTACCTGGCGGGTGACCAAACGCTGAAATTGTTTGATGGCGTGTCGGAAATGTTGGACCGATTGGCTTCCGCCGGGCACGTGCTGGCAGTGGCGACAGGCAAAAGCCGCCTGGGGCTTGAGCGAGCGTTTGATCATTCCGGTTTGCGCCGCTTTTTCCAGGCATCACGTTGCGCCGACGAGTGTCACTCGAAGCCGCATCCGCAGATGCTTGAGGAGTTGATGGCAGAGTTCGGCGTGACTGCGGATGCGACGGTGATGATCGGGGATACCTCACATGATTTATTGATGGCGAGTAATGCGGGGGTCGATGGCCTGGCGGTGACCTATGGTGCCCATCCGCACGAGCATTTGCTGGCGTGCCGGCCGATTATTTGCCTGAATAGCATTAAAGAGCTTGATCAATGGTTATGGAATTTCGGCTGATTTGCCCCGCTGGTCAGGTTGCCGAGGCGGGGAAGGGTGTTCGATTTACGGTCAGCAGATATGGGCGAGAGATTCCCGCTTTTGTTATCCGCTTCCAGGGGCGCGTTCATGCCTACATAAACGAATGTGGCCATGTTCCCGCGGAACTCGACTGGCAGCCCGGCGAATTCTTCGATGATTCCAAGCTATACTTGATTTGCTCGATTCATGGCGCACTTTATGCTCCGGAGTCAGGTAGGTGCCTCGGAGGTCGCTGCCAGGGAAAAGGCTTGAGGCCCCTTAGGGTGCAAGAGATTGATGGACAGATTTTTTTAGAGCAAGAAACTAATCATGGATAACCCCCAAACTTCCAACAACGATTCCGCCTGGGAACGGAAAACCCTCGAAAAGCTGGTTTTTGCTGCACTTGATGAGCAGCGGGCCCGGCGGCGCTGGGGAATCGCCTTTAAGGCACTCGGCTTTGTCTATCTGCTGGTCGTGCTATTTGCGGTAGTTGATTGGGGAAGCACTGCTGAACACCAGGAACGCCATACCGCAATGGTGAATCTGACTGGCGTCATTGAAGCCAAGGGTGAAGCCAATGCCGAGAATCTCGTTGCAGCGCTGAATAGCGCCTTTGACGAGAAGAATGTAGCAGGCGTCATTCTGCGCATTAATAGCCCAGGTGGCAGCCCGGTTCAAGCCGGAATCATCAATGATGAAATTCGCCGTTTGCGCACCAAGTATCCGGAAAAACTGCTCTATGCGGTGGTTGAAGACATGTGTGCTTCGGGTGGTTATTTTGTGGCGGCTGCTGCGGACAAGATCTACGTCAACAAGGCCAGTATTGTGGGCTCCATTGGTGTTTTGATGGATGGCTTCGGCTTTACCGGGGTCATGGATAAAGTAGGGGTAGAGCGCCGCCTGCTGACGGCTGGTGACAACAAGGGATTTCTCGACCCGTTTTCGCCGCAAGCGCCTCAGCACAAGGCTCATGCGCAAACATTACTCAATGATATTCATCAACAGTTCATCGATGTGGTCAAAGCCGGCCGCGGCAACAGGCTGAAGGAAACGCCGGACATGTTCTCCGGCCTGATGTGGACCGGCGCCCAAAGCGTTCAGATGGGGTTGGCGGACGACTTTGGTAGCGTGGACTCAGTCGCCCGGGATGTGATCAAGGCTGAAAAGGTGCTTGATTATTCAGTCAAGGACAACATCGCCGAGCGCTTTGCCAAACGCCTGGGTGCCAGCACGTTTGCTGGTTTCTGGAAGGGGTTTTCAGAAAGCGCCCAAGGGGTTCGTTTGAACTGATGCCTAGGCAAGGAGTAAAAAGACTGTCGGACGCCGCTCGATATCGGGTGGCGTTTGTTTTTTCCAGGCCTGGATTGTTCGGGTAATCACCGATTCCGTGGCGAGCGTCAGGTCGGTGGCGACGGTCATTCTTGTAGCCGGCTGACATGCTATAAGAATGGCGTCGAACATGGTGCGATTTCGGTACGGCGTTTCGATGAAAAGCTGGGTTTGCTGACGCTTTCTTGACTCACTCTCCAAGTCGCGGAGTGCCTTGGTTCGATCCACTTCCTTGGTGGGCAGGTAGCCCTGAAAGGCAAATTTTTGACCATTCAACCCGGAAGCCATCAGCGCCAGTAGCAAGGACGATGGGCCAATCAGCGGTACCACGCGGATATTTTCTTTTTGGGCCAGCGCGACCAGATTCGCGCCTGGGTCGGCGATGGCGGGGCAGCCGGCCTCGGATAGCAAGCCGACGTCGTGACCAGCGCGCAACGGTTCCAGCAGGCGATCCAGGACGCTATCTTTGGTGTGCTCGTTCAATTCCTCAAGTTGCAAGGCTTGCAGCGGCGCATCTGTCCCGGCGGCCTTGAGGAATGCGCGCGCGGTCTTGGCTTGTTCGACGACAAAATGAGTAAGCGGTTTGATAACAGCAATGACGTTGTTCGGTAGCGAGTCCTGGGGGGCCGTAGGGCCAAGCGGTACGGGGATAAGGTAGAGGGTTCCCGCCATTAGATAACCGCCACACCTTGATTACGTAACATGTCACACAGCGCAATCAGCGGAAGCCCGATGAGCGCATTGGGGTCATCGCCATGCATGCTGCGTAACAGCGCGATTCCCAGTCCTTCGGATTTGGCAGAACCGGCACAGTTGTAGGCGGGCTCACGTCGTAGGTAGTTCTCAATTTCCTGATCACGGAGTTGCCTGAAAGTGACCAGCGTCGGTACGCCACGAACTTCAGCCAAATTGGTTTTTGCGTTGAGTAAGCATAGGCCTGTAAAGAAATTAACGGTTTTCCCTGATAGCTCGCGTAGTTGTTGGACAGCACGTTCGTGTGTTTCTGGTTTTCCGAATATTTTGCCGTCGACCGTAGCAACTTGGTCGCTACCGATAATCAGGGCATTGGGGTGAAGTGCCACAACAGCTCTCGCCTTGGCTTCGGACAGTCTCAGTGCCATGTTTTCCGGGGGCTCCCCGGGCAGGTGGGTTTCGTCAGTTTGTGGATTGGCAACTTCAAAGGGAAGGCCGAGGCGGCCAAGCAGTTCGCGGCGGAACGGTGAGGTCGATGCAAGGATCAGATTTTGCGGCATGAAAGACTCTTTACAACAAAGCGTTGCGATGAATACTTGAAGCAGCACTTTGTTTTGACTTGGAAAGCCAAAAATAATATCATTCAATGTTTAAGTCGCAACAGGTCAAGATTGAAAAGGATTTCCGACGCTTTCGCATTTGCCAGAGATGGCCGTGTTCTTGAAGGAACGCTGGCTATTTCGAAACTCGATCGCCTGCATGATCTGCTGGTGGGTCAAGATGGTGAGGTTGCTTACCGTCTGCGGGGTTTCAAGGGCGATAGCGGCGAGCCGATGCTGCATCTGGAGGTTTCGGGCTTGCTCCCGCTAGCCTGTCAGCGCTGTCTGGAAGCGGTGCCTTTTGATCTTGAAGTCGATAGCTTGCTGGAACTTGTTCCTGCTGGTGCCGAATTGTCGCAAGACGAACTGGAAGACGACACCCGGGATTTCCTGCCGGTGGAGCGTGAACTGGATGTGGTCGAGTTGGTTGAGGATGAAATCCTCCTCGCCCTGCCAGTGGCGCCGCGGCACGAAAAATGTGGTTTACCTGGCGCGGCCGATGCTGGCGAACGGATCAATCCCTTCGCGAAATTGTCCGGGCTACAAGGTAAGCCGAACTGATTTTTTTGGAGTAACAAAATGGCCGTTCAACAGAACAAAAAGTCCCCGTCCAAGCGTGGCATGCACCGTGCTCATGATTTCCTGACCGCGCCGCCGTTGGCTGTCGAGTCCACCACAGGTGAAGCACATTTGCGTCACCATATTTCCCCGGCTGGTTTTTACCGCGGTAAAAAAGTCGTCAAGGGTAAGGGCGAGTAATCGTTCAATGAAGGGCAGGCAGTTCTTTGTGAGCTGCCTGCCTTTTATTTTGCCATGACAACCCGCATTGCCATTGATTGCATGGGGGGTGACCACGGTCCGTCTGTGACGGTGCCTGCGGCCATTCAGTTTCTTGCGGAGCATCCGTCAGCTAATCTCGTCCTGGTTGGCCAGGAAGAAATCTTGCGGCCGTTGCTCGCTACCCATGCCAACGATTCCCGTATTCGTCTTGTTCACGCCTCAGAGATAGTTGGCATGGACGAGTCGCCTGCGCTCGCGTTGCGCAACAAGAAAGATTCTTCCATGCGTGTCGCCATCAATCAGGTCAAGAGTGGTGATGCGGATGCTTGCGTTTCTGCAGGCAACACGGGCGCCCTCATGGCAATATCCAGATTTGTGCTGAAGATGTTGCCGGGCATCGATAGGCCAGCGATTTGTGCACCGTTGCCGACTGTCAATGGCCATACCCACATGCTCGATCTGGGTGCCAATGTCGATTGTGGGCCGGAGCACTTGTTGCAGTTCGGAATAATGGGAGCAATGCTGGTCTCCGCCATGGAGCACAAGGATCAGCCTACCGTCGGTATTCTGAACATAGGTGAAGAAGACATAAAAGGAAACGATGTCGTCAAGGCTGCGGCTGGTTTGCTGCGAACATCTGGCCTGAATTTCATAGGCAATGTTGAAGGCGATGGCATCTACAAGGGCGATGCTGACGTGATCGTTTGCGATGGCTTTGTCGGAAATGTTGCACTAAAGACCTCCGAGGGGTTGGCCCAGATGCTGGCTTCCTCATTGCGTGGGGAATTCAAACGAAATTGGCTGACCAAAATTGCAGCGTTGATAGCGATATCGGTACTCAATAATTTTAAAAAGCGTTTTGATCACCGTCGTTACAACGGGGCTATCCTTCTCGGTCTAAAGGGGATTTCAGTCAAAAGTCATGGTTCAGCTGATGTCATGGCCTTCGGAAATGCGATTTCACGTGCTTATGATGCTGCCGAGAGTCGTGTTATCGAGCGTATTACCAGCCGGTTGGCTCAGATGACGCCGGTACCTGCCGTAGCCTTGGAGAGTGTCTGAATGTACGCACGAATTATTGGCACCGGTAGTTATCTTCCCGGTAATCCGGTTAGTAACAGCGATTTGGCAGCTCGTGGTATTGATACAAATGATGAATGGATCGTTAGTCGCACTGGAATTCATAGCCGCCACCTTGCCGATCTTGGAACTACTTCAAGCGAATTGGGTTTCATTGCCGCTCAACGTGCTCTCGAAATGGCACGCGTCGCTGCCAATGATCTTGACCTGATTATCGTTGCAACATCCACGCCGGATTTTATTTTTCCAAGTACTGCCTGTCTGATTCAGGCAAAACTGGGTAATAAAGGTGCGGCGGCATTTGACGTGCAGGCCGTTTGCGCAGGTTTTACCTATGCGCTTGGTATTGCGGAAAAATTTGTTCGCTCGGGAAGCCACAAGAAAGTTCTGGTCATTGGCGCTGAAGTCTTTTCGCGAATTCTCGACTGGAATGATCGTGGAACCTGCGTCCTGTTTGGTGATGGTGCGGGTGCGGTAGTGATGGAAGCATCATTGGAGCCGGGCATATTGGCAACAGCGATGCATGCCGATGGAAGCCAAAATGGTATTTTGAATGTCCCCGGGCAAATTTGTGGTGGGCAGGTAACCGGAGATCCATTCTTGCGGATGGATGGACAGTCTGTTTTCAAGTTTGCTGTTCGTGTTCTCGCGGATATTGCTGAGGAGGTCTGCCAGATAGCAGGTTTAAACACTGCTGAAATTGACTGGCTTATTCCACATCAGGCCAATATACGTATCATTGAGGCAACGGGTAAGAAACTCGGAATCGAACGTAATAAAGTCATCGTGACGGTTGATCGCCACGGCAATACATCTGCAGCCTCAGTACCGCTTGCATTGGATGAAGCGGTACGCGATGGTCGCATTCAACGAGGCCAGAAGGTGCTGGTTGAGGGGGTTGGTGGTGGTTTTACGTGGGGCGCAGCCCTGCTTGAATTCTGAACCAGGGGACGAAACCATGTCTTTTGCATTCGTATTTCCAGGCCAAGGCTCTCAGAGTGTTGGCATGATGGCGGCCTATGGCGATTCTGCCGTGGTTCGCGAAACGTTTAATGAGGCTTCGTCCGCGCTTGGGGAAGATCTTTGGGCGATGGTTGCTGATGGACCGGCGGAGGCATTGACACAGACGGTGAATACGCAACCTGTCATGCTGACCGCGGGTGTCGCGGTGTGGCGCTTGTGGTGCGAGAAAGGCGGGCGCATGCCTGCCATCGTCGCTGGACATAGTCTTGGTGAATATTCTGCGTTGGTTGTTGCCGGAGTTCTCGATTTCAAAGATGCGGTTCCGCTCGTTCGTTTACGTGCAGCAGCCATGCAGGCGGCAGTACCCCTTGGAACAGGTGCTATGGCTGCTATTCTCGGCCTGGATACTCCAGGCATTCTGGCTGCTTGTGTAGAGTCGGCGCAAGGCGAAGTGGTAGAGCCGGTTAATTTTAATGCCAATGGTCAAACGGTGATTGCCGGTCACAAGGCTGCGGTCGAGCGAGCAATGGAGGCCTGCAAGGCGCGTGGTGCCAAGATGGCCAAGGCGTTGCCGGTGTCGGCACCATTCCATTCATCACTGATTCGTCCGGCGGCTGAAAAGCTCGCAGAACGCCTGGCAGGGTTGAAGCTGAAATCTCCCGAAATTCCGGTAGTTAACAATGTGGATGTTGCTATTGAAACGGATCCAGGGCACATCAAAGATGCACTGATTCGTCAGGCCTATAATCCTGTTCGCTGGGTTGAAACCATCCAGAAAATGGCTGCAATTGGCGTGTCGACTGTAGCTGAATGTGGCCCCGGCAAAGTGCTGGCTGGGTTGACTAAGCGCTGCGCCGACGGCGTTGCCGGGTTGGCCTTGGCCGATGCCGCTGCCATCGAAAGCAATCTGGGCTTGGAGTAATCAATGCTGAATGAAAAAATCGCTTTGGTTACTGGCGCAACCCGTGGCATTGGCCGAGCAATTGCGCTTGAGTTAGGCAAGAAAGGTGCTACGGTAATAGGCACTGCAACTAGCGAGGATGGTGCAGCGAAGATTTCTGCCTATCTTTCAGAAACGGGTATTGCCGGAAAAGGTATTGCCCTGAACGTTTGCGATGTTGTTCAAACGGATGCGGTGTTGACAGATATCGCCAAGGAATTTGGTCCTGTCACGATCCTCGTTAATAATGCCGGCATAACCCGTGATAACCTGTCTATGCGGATGGGGGATGATGAATGGGATGCGGTAATCGATACTAATTTGAAGGCAGTTTTCCGCCTGTCACGAGGAGTGATGCGCGGAATGATGAAGGCGCGATTTGGGCGTGTAGTAAATATCACATCAGTAGTCGGTTATTCAGGTAACCCAGGACAGGCAAACTATTGTGCTGCCAAGGCTGGCGTTGCAGGTATGAGTCGCTCACTCGCTCGTGAACTCGGTAGCCGTAACATTACAGTCAACTGTGTTGCGCCAGGCTTTATTGCGACAGACATGACGCATGCGTTGACCGAAGAACAGAAGCAGGCCATGCTGGCGTCTATCCCGTTGGGACGCGCTGGTACGCCAGAAGATATTGCCGGCGCTGTCGGTTTCCTAGTATCCCCGGCTGCTGCATATGTCACAGGCACAACAGTGCATGTGAATGGCGGCATGTTTATGGATTGATTTCCTGAAGCCTCGGCTTTTGGTAAACTAATAATGTTTTTTTTCGTACCCCTGAGGGGAAGGAGTTTTTCTAATGGATAACATCGTAGAGCGCGTCAAGAAGATCGTCGCCGAACAACTGGGCGTGAACGAAGCGGACATCAAGAATGAGTCCTCCTTTGTGGACGATCTGGGCGCGGATTCCCTGGATACCGTTGAACTGGTCATGGCACTGGAAGAGGAATTTGAGTGTGAAATTCCTGACGACCAGGCTGAGAAAATCACCACGGTCCAGCAGGCTGTCGATTTCATCCTCGCCAACAAGAAGTAATCCAATTCTGGTTGACCCAGGCAAGGCCGGCCCCCATGGCCGGCCTTGCTACATTTGCTTTCGGAGTGCACCTTGGCACGTCGCAGAGTCGTAATTACCGGTTTGGGCATTGTTAGCCCAGTCGGAAACACCGTCGAAGAAGCTTGGCAGAATATTCTGGCAGGTAAGTCCGGTATTTCAGCTGTCACTAAGTTTGATACTTCAACATTTCCGGTCCAGTTTGCCGGTGAAGTCAAGAACTTCGACATTACCCAATATATTTCCGCAAAGGATGCGCGCCGTATGGATGACTTTATCCATTTCGGACTTGCGGCGGGCATTCAGGCTGTGCGTGATGCTGGCTTGGACAACGAAGGTACCGCAGATCCTGAACGGGTAGGCGTAGCGATCGGCTCCGGTATTGGTGGGCTGCCCTTGATCGAAGCAACCAAGGACGAGTACTCCGCGGGCGGTGTACGCAAGGTTTCCCCGTTCTTTGTTCCAGGTTCGATCATTAACATGATCTCTGGCAATCTGTCGATTGAGTTTGGCTTCAAGGGACCGAATATCGCTTTGGTTTCTGCCTGCACCACCGGTACACATTCGATCGGCGATGCTGCCCGTATTATTGAATATGGTGATGCGGATGTCATGGTGGCCGGTGGTGCTGAATCGACAGTTTCTCCATTGGGTATGGGCGGATTTTGTGCTGCCCGGGCCTTGTCCACCCGCAACGACGATCCTGCCACGGCCAGTCGGCCTTGGGATAAGGATCGAGACGGCTTTGTACTTGGTGAGGGTGCCGGCGTCATGGTCCTTGAAGAGTACGAACACGCAAAGGCTCGGGGCGCGAAGATTTATGCTGAGCTGATTGGATTCGGGATGAGTGGTGACGCTTACCATATCACAGCACCCAATACAGATGGCCCGCGTCGCTCAATGCTTAATGCCTTGAAGAATGCCGGAGTTGCACCCTCAGAGGTTCAGTACCTGAATGCCCATGGAACTTCTACGCCTCTTGGTGACAAGAACGAAACCGATGCAGTCAAGCAAGCCTTTGGTGATGCAGCTTATAAACTAGTAGTGAACTCGACCAAATCAATGACTGGGCATCTGCTCGGTGGAGCAGGTGGTATCGAGTCATTGTTTACGGTGCTGGCTATTCATAACCAGATTTCCCCCCCCACTATCAATATCTTTAATCAAGATCCCGAATGTGATCTTGACTATTGTGCGAATGTGGCTCGGTCAATGAATATTGAGGTGGCGCTGAAGAATAATTTCGGTTTCGGCGGAACCAATGGTTCGCTAGTATTCAAGCGCATCTAGGCTAAGTATCTTAGTATTTCTAAGTAGCCAGCTGAGAGAACGGTGCAGTTTCCGGTAGTTATCGGGCTGCGCCGTTCGCGCATATCGGATGTTGTGATACTGATACTCGCAATTTTGGGAACTCTGTCCATTTTTTATTTTTCAAGGACGCTACTAATTCAAAGTGGAATGTTATTTGTAACGTGGTTTTTTGCATTTCTGGCATGGATTAATCTAGCCCCATATTTTCCAGCGATTCGGCTTGAGCGTAATGGACATATATTTGCAACTAGTAAAGAAGGCGTGGGTTTTTCACAAGTTACAATGCAACCGTACTCGTTAGTTCATTCTTGGCTAACCATTGTTCGCCTAAAGACAGAACTTGGTCACATTCGAACGCTGGTTATTACGGGCGACAGCATAACGAATACAGAATTCAGGTATCTGCGGATGTTTCTTCGTTGGAAAGCTGAATTCAACGCGCCGGGCGACGACGTCTAAGAACCGTATTCTTCGCCTTATTAGCTGTTTCTGGGTAATCTCTTGAAAAATGGAGCCCACGGCTTTCCTTTCGCTGCATGGCACATCGAACAATCAAATCTGCCGTCGCGACTAGGTTGCGAAGTTCAATCAGATCATGACTTACTCTGAAGTTCGCATAGAACTCGTCAATCTCACGTTTTAGCAAGGCTATGCGATGACCCGCTCGCATTAGGCGTTTGGTTGTGCGAACGATGCCAACATAATCCCACATGAAGCGTCGAAGTTCATCCCAGTTGTGAGAGATTACAACCTCTTCGTCAGCGTCTGTAACCCGGCTTTCATCCCAGAGCGGTAACAGGGGAAGCGTTAAATTTTTTTTGGCTAAAATGTCGTTGACTGCAGCTTCTGCGAAAACCAAGCATTCCAACAAGGAGTTTGATGCAAGACGGTTAGCGCCATGAAGCCCTGTGCATGAGGCTTCGCCAGCTACGTAGAGCCCTGCAACGTCGGTTCGTCCGTTCAAGTCGCTAACAACTCCCCCGCACGTGTAGTGCGCCGCAGGTACGACGGGTATCGGAGCTTGGGTAATGTCAATGCCGAGTTCCAAACATCGTGCGTAAATGTTCGGGAAATGATTCCGGATAAATGCTTCACCCTTGTGCGAAATATCTAGAAAAACGCAATCCAGACCTCGCTTCTTCATTTCGAAGTCTATGGCGCGAGCGACAATATCTCGCGGGGCTAATTCTGCACGGTCATCATGTTCCGGCATGAATCGGGTACCATCCTGTAGCCGGAGAATCCCGCCTTCTCCGCGAACCGCCTCCGAAATCAGGAATGATTTTGCCTGTGGATGATACAGGCACGTTGGATGAAATTGGATGAACTCCATGTTGGAGATGCGGCAGCCAGCCCGATAGGCCATAGCGATTCCATCACCAGTAGAAGTGTCCGGATTTGTCGTGTAGAGATAGACTTTTCCCGCACCGCCTGTGGCCAAAAGCGTGTTGGCTGCCCCAATTGTCACAACTTCACCGTCTTGAGTATTTAGGATATATGCTCCAAAACAGCGCATTTCTCCAGTTCCCAATTTGTCGCCAGTAATTAGGTCTATTGCAATGTGGTCTTCGAGAACGGTAATGTTTGGGTTTGCACGAACTTTTCGGGTTAGCGTATCCTGAACCGCAGACCCCGTAGCGTCTGCTACATGAATGACTCTGCGCGCACTGTGCCCACCTTCTCGAGTTAGGTGATATCCGATATCATCTTTTGTAAATGGGACACCTTGTTCTATGAGCCATTCAATTGCACGTCGTCCATTTTCCACGACAAAACGGGTTGCTTTTTCATCGTTCAGCCATGCGCCAGCTACAAGAGTGTCATGAATGTGCGCTTCAATTGAATCGCTGCTATCGAGGACTGCAGCAATCCCGCCCTGCGCCCAACCGGATGCGGAGTCTTCAAGCCCGCGTTTGCTGACCAAGGCGACTTTGCATTGCGATGCAAGTCGCAATGCGGCAGATTGGCCCGCGAGCCCGCTACCAATGATAAGGACATCAAATTTCTGCACGCTGTTCTCTGAGGATAGTTTTCCGACAAATATAGCACGCGCAAAACCATAAATCCGGTTACAGAAAGTCACAAATAGGGATAAATACCTACCCGCTTCATGAAAACTGCTGCGCTATACTGCGCTTATAACAGATAGACATGTACAACTCCCAGGGAAAACAACAACCATGAGTGAGCGCGAGATCGATCAAGTACTGGTCGAGCGGGCGCAAGGCGGAGATAAGCGCGCCTTCGACCAGTTGGTGAGCAAGTACCAGCGTAAGTTGGGGCGTTTGTTATCGCGTTTTGTGCGTGATCCAGCAGAAGTTGAGGATGTTTCTCAGGAGGCGTTCATAAAAGCTTATCGAGCTTTGCCATCCTTTCGCGGAGATAGTGCTTTCTATACTTGGCTATATCGAATTGGTATCAATACCGCCAAAAATTATCTCGTTTCTCAAGGACGGCGAGCACCGACAACCACCGAATTTGATACGGATGAGGCTGAAACGTTTGAAGACGCAACGCAGTTGAGGGATATCAATACACCGGAAAGCCTTCTCCTGACCAAACAAATTGGTGAAACAATTAACGGTGCCATGGATGCTTTGCCCGAAGAGCTGAGGGCAGCGATTGTGTTGCGTGAAATAGATGGAATGTCCTATGAAGAAATTGCAGTGATTATGGATTGCCCAATAGGCACGGTCAGGTCAAGAATTTTCCGTGCTCGCGAAGCCGTCGCGGCAAAACTGCGCCCGTTGCTCGATACTGCAGCTGATAAGCGGTGGTAACTATGTACATCGAACAAACGACGATTCATGCAGTTGTACGGTCGCTGGAGGGAAGAAATGCCGTCGTTGAAACGGAGCAGGGCGGGTGTGGTCGTTGCCACGAGAAAGGCGGATGCGGTGGCCAGCAATTGACGCAGATGTTCTGTAATGGAAAGAAGACATTCCAAGTAGATAATACTATTGGTGCTGCCGTTGGGGACCGAGTAACCATCGCCGTTGCGCCTGGTAGTGTTCGACGGACTGCAAATTTGGCCTATGTGCTTCCGTTAATTGCAACAATTGTCGGTGCAGCTTTAGGCGCTTCGTTCGGTGGCGATCTTTCAGCAATAATGGGGGGGGCGGTTGCTTTGATCATTTCCTTTCTTTATGTAATTTTTCGCTCCCAAGGTGATACTGGAAATTTTTCGGGGCGCCCCCATATTATCTCCCGGTAATTGTCAGATTATGAGGTTAAATCGTCTATGAACAGGCTGATGGTCCTTGCATTCGCGTTGCTATTCAGCGCGTTAGCCATGGCTGAAGGGCGCAGTTTGCCGGATTTTTCGGAGTTGGCTGAAAGGCAGGGGCCGGCTGTCGTTAATATCAGTACAACGCAGGTTATTCGTGGGCAAGCTCAAATGGCACCGTTCCCATTTGATGAGAGTGACCCGGCATTCGAGTTTTTTAAGCGTTTTATCCCCAGACTCCCTGGTGGTTTGGTTCCGCGTGATCTTGAGAATAAATCATTGGGATCGGGATTTATTACGAGTGGGGATGGCTACATTTTGACGAATGCCCATGTCGTAGATGGCGCTGATGAAGTTACGGTACGACTTACCGACAAGAGAGAGTTCAAGGCGAAAATTATTGGTACAGACAGACGTACGGATGTCGCATTGATAAAGATCGAGGCAACTGGGCTTCCTGTCGTCAAACTCGGAGATCCGGCACAACTTAAAGTGGGTGAATGGGTTGTAGCAATCGGTTCTCCATTCGGTTTCGACAACTCTGTGACTGCCGGAATAGTCTCTGCCAAAGGGCGTTCATTGCCACAAGAAAGTTATGTTCCATTTATTCAGACCGATGTTGCCATAAATCCAGGCAACTCTGGTGGCCCGCTATTCAATATGCGGGGAGAGGTGGTTGGTATCAATTCCCAGATATATAGCCGTAGCGGTGGTTATATGGGCTTGTCTTTTGCCATCCCGATCGACGTCGCTATGGAAATACAGAACCAACTGCGAGCCTCAGGTAAAGTTAGTCGCGGTCGACTTGGCGTAGTGATCCAGGAGGTTAGTAAGGAGTTGGCAGAGTCTCTCGGGTTATCCAAACCCTTGGGTGCGGTCGTGACTTCTGTTGAAAAGGGCAGCCCTGCTGATAAGGCGGGTATCGAGGCAGGTGACGTAATTCTCAAATTTGATGGGAAGGCGATTGCTAATTCGGCTGATCTTCCTCGCATAGTGAGTGCTACGAAACCCGGAGGCCGTTCTGTTACGCAACTTTGGCGTAAAGGGACCATCAAGGAAATCAGCGTTATTGTCGGTGAGGTGTCTGATGAGAAACCCACAACGCTGAAGCCGCAACGCAGTTCAAAAGCCCCTGAAAAAATCGCCAATCCGATAGGTCTGGTGGTCAGCGAGCTTACGAATGAGCAAAAGCGCGAGTTGAGAATAAATTCAGGATTGCTGATCGAAGCGATTCGAGGTTCAGGACAGCGCTCCGACCTCCGTGCAGGAGACGTGATAATTGCCTTGATCAACAAGGGGGGGGCTACGGAGATCAAGACGGTTGACCAGTTCAATAAGCTCTTGGCTCCATTCGATAAAGGCAATAACGTGACGCTCCTGATTCGGCGTGGCGACATGCAAACCTTTATTACTGTTAAGGTTTTGAATGGTAATTGAACTCCGGCTGATGAGTCGTGGCTACTGTCATCTGTGCCATGACATGGAAGAAGGTTTGGTGCCGCTAGTTGAAGAGTTGGGCGCTACGCTAACAGTGCTTGATGTTGATGTGGACCCAGCGCTTGAGGCTAGATTTGATGAACTGGTCCCAGTCTTGCTGCACGGAGAGAGCGAGCTATGTCACTACTTTTTGGATGAAGCCAAAATCCGTGAGTATTTTGCCGGATTCCGCTAGAATTCAGGGTCTTCTGAAAAGGGAAGGGCGCCGGATAGCGCCCTTTTTTACTGGTACCAATGGATCATATAAGAAACTTCTCGATCATCGCGCACATTGATCACGGCAAGTCGACGCTGGCCGACCGCATTATTCATCTTTGTGGTGGCTTGTCTGATCGCGAGATGGAAGCGCAAGTACTCGATTCGATGGATATCGAGCGAGAGCGCGGAATTACCATCAAAGCGCAGACGGCAGCGCTAGATTACAAGGCCCGCGATGGCAAGGTGTATAACCTGAATCTTATCGATACACCGGGACACGTTGATTTTTCCTATGAGGTATCCCGATCACTTTCAGCTTGTGAAGGTGCGTTGCTCGTTGTAGATGCCTCACAGGGTGTCGAAGCACAGACGGTAGCCAACTGCTATACGGCGCTTGAGCTTAATGTCGAGGTAGTACCCGTATTAAACAAGATTGATCTGCCTTCGGCTGATCCAGAAAATGCACGTCAGGAAATTGAGGACGTAATTGGCATTGATGCTTCTGAAGCAGTGCTTGCGTCAGCTAAAACAGGCCTAGGTGTACAAGATATTCTGGAGGCAGTTGTGGCACGGATCCCTCCACCCAAGGGGGATCCGAATGCACCGCTCAAGGCATTGATCATCGACTCATGGTTCGACAATTACGTTGGTGTCGTCATGTTGGTGCGTGTCATGGACGGCGTCTTGAAACCCAAGGACAAATTGTTCTTCATGGCCACCGGTGCTCAGCAGTTGTGCGAGCAGGTTGGGGTTTTCGCTCCTAAGTCTGAGTCACGAGAGATGTTGCGAGCAGGGGAGGTAGGGTTCGTTATTTCCGGCATCAAGGAACTGAAAGCAGCCAAAGTGGGCGATACGATTACCACTATGGATCGCAAAGCATCGGAGGCGTTACCTGGCTTCAAGGAAATAAAGCCTCAGGTTTTTGCCGGCTTGTACCCCGTAGAGTCAAATCAGTACGACTCACTGCGTGAATCGCTTGAAAAGCTCAAGTTAAATGATTCATCTCTACAATATGAGCCAGAAGTATCCCAAGCTCTCGGTTTTGGCTTTCGTTGTGGGTTTCTTGGGCTTCTGCATATGGAGATCGTTCAGGAACGCCTGGAGCGCGAGTTCGATCAGGACCTGATCACAACGGCGCCAACGGTGGTGTATCAGGTTGTCATGCGCGATGGTAGCGTTGTTGATGTGGAAAACCCCGCCAAGCTGCCAGATGTCACGAAAATGGAAGAGGTACGAGAGCCAATCATTACGGCGACCATCTTTGTGCCGCAGGACTACTTGGGCAATGTCATTACCTTATGCAATCAAAAGCGTGGCAATCAGATTGACATGCATTACCACGGCCGCCAGGTAAAGCTGGTCTATGAAATGCCGATGGCTGAAGTGGTGATGGATTTTTTCGACAAGTTGAAATCTTGTTCGAAAGGCTATGCATCGCTTGATTATGATTTCAAGGAATACCGTGCCGCTGATGTGGTCAAATTGGATATCCTGATCAATAGTGAAAAGGTTGATGCGTTGTCGCTGATCGTGCACCGTGCCAATGCGCAATATCGTGGTCGCGAACTGGCAAGCAAGATGCGCGAATTGATACCACGTCAAATGTACGATGTGGCAATTCAGGCTGCCATCGGTTCACACATCATCTCCCGCGAAAATGTGAAAGCGATGCGTAAGGATGTTCTGGCCAAGTGCTATGGCGGCGACATCTCACGCAAGAAAAAATTGCTGGAAAAACAAAAGGCCGGTAAAAAACGGATGAAACAAGTAGGTAGTGTCGAAATTCCGCAGGAGGCGTTTCTTGCCGTTCTGCGTGTTGATAACTGAGAGTAGCGATGAACTTTGCCTTAATTTTATTCGTGCTGCTTGTCGTTACTGGCATGCTCTACGCGGTTGATGTCCTGAAATTTCGAAAATTCCGTACCAAGGGTGCCAAAGAACCATTGTGGGTTGAGTGGGGCGCCAGCTTTTTTCCGGTTATCCTGGTCGTGTTTGTACTCCGCTCATTTCTGTTTGAGCCGTTCAAAATTCCTTCCGGCTCGATGATTCCGACCTTATTGGTTGGAGATTTTATCTTGGTCAACAAGTTCACCTATGGCATACGCTTGCCCGTGATCAACAAGAAAATTATCGATATCAACTCACCAAAGCGTGGAGATGTCATGGTTTTTCGCTATCCTGAGGATCCGTCGCTGGATTACATCAAGCGAGTCATCGGGCTCCCGGGGGATACCGTTTCATATCAGAACAAGCGGTTGACGATTAATGGGCAAGCTGTAGATACCCAAAAAACGGGAGATTATCTTCACCCAGAGCGCTTATATTATTCTGAACAATTCGTGGAAAAACTGGGTGATGTAGAGCATCGTATGCTTAACGATTCCGATGCCCCCGCATTTGTACCCGATGCGGCACAATTTCCGAATCGCGAAAACTGTTCATACAATGCGTCAGGCGTCGTCTGCAAGGTGCCGGCTGGCCACTACTTCATGATGGGGGATAATCGCGACAATAGTCGTGATAGTCGTGCATGGGGTTTTGTGCCAGAGCAAAATATTGTTGGGAAGGCGTTCTTTGTCTGGTTGAACTTCAGCGATTTCAGCCGGATTGGTTCATTCAGGTAAGGAAATAGAGATGAAATATCAACGCGGCGTTGCCCTGTCCGGGCTATTGTTCTGGAGTATCGTTCTGGTATTGGGTGCTGTATTGAGTATGAAGGTGGCGCCCACCTATCTCGAGTATTACAAGATTCTCAAGGATGCCAAAGCGACAGTAGCCAAGGTGGGTTCAGAAGCCACGGTATCGGATGTTCGGCATGCATTTGACAAGTTTGCTGAAATCGACATGCTGGATTTTCCTTCGAGTCAACTGGATGTTTCGAAAGATGGCGGCCGGGTTGTTATTGAATTTGCATACGAAAAGCGTATTCCGCTCTTTGGTAATGTCAGCCTCGTCATTGATTACAAGGGGTCCACGGCAGGTTAAGCAATGTCCGCGCAATCTGTGGCTCATAGCGTTGGCCATGCTTTCTCTGACCCAGTTCTATTGCGAACGGCGCTGACCCATCGCAGTTTTGGTACCCCAAACAATGAGCGATTAGAGTTTCTGGGTGACGGTGTCCTTGATTGCGTTATCGCTGCTCTTCTGTTTCATCGTTACCCCGATCTGCCCGAGGGGGATTTGTCGCGATTGCGGGCAAATCTGGTTAACCAGAATGTCTTGCACCAACTCTCCCTACAGCTAAATATTGGGAATGCCCTGCGATTGGGTGAAGGGGAACTGAAAAGTGGCGGCGCGCTTCGACCCTCCATTCTTGCCGATGCATTGGAAGCACTGTTTGGTGCCATCTATCTAGATGCAGGGTTTGATGCAGCAAAAGTTGTTATCGAGACACTCTATACACCGCTAATCAAGCGTTTGCAGCCCGGGCAGTTTCAGAAAGACGCGAAAACGCGTCTCCAGGAGTGGCTACAGGGACGCAAGAAAGGATTGCCTCGGTATCAGTTGCTGGAAGCCACCGGCGCGGCACATGAACAGCGTTTTGAGGTTGCCTGCGAAATCGAACACCCACCTTTGCGAACCACCGGTTTTGGTGCAAGTCGCCGGATCGCCGAACAGGTGGCGGCCGAGAAGGCCTTGAAAGAACTTACTGAATGAAAAAAATCCGTTCCGGGTATATCGCCATCGTCGGTCGCCCCAATGTTGGTAAATCGACGCTGCTCAATCGGCTGGTTGGCGAAAAAATCAGCATCGTTTCACGTAAGGCGCAGACAACGCGACACCGGATTACTGGAATTCTTACCAAGGATGATGCGCAGTTTGTCTTTGTTGATACGCCGGGATTCCAAACAAAATTTTCAAATGCCCTGAATCGATCAATGAATCGTGGTGTAACGCAAACCCTCAGCGATGTCGATGTCGTACTGTTCGTCGTAGAGGCTGGTCGTTATGACATTAAGGATAAAGCGGTCGTTCGCTTGCTGCCGAAGGATAGGCCGGTCATTCTTGTTGTTAACAAGACCGATCAGTTGAAGGATCGCGCGGCCTTGTTGCCATTCTTGTCCGAAGTTTCGGCCGATCATGACTACGCTGCCATTGTTCCAGTCAGCGCCGCCAAGGGGCGGCAGACAGAGGATTTGCTGAGTGAGGCTAAGAAGCACTTGCCTAATGACGGGTTGATGTTCCCGGAAGATGACCTGACGGATAAAAGCGAGCGTTTCCTTGCTTCCGAGTACATTCGGGAAAAAGTCTTTCGGCTCCTGGGTGATGAATTGCCTTACGCCACCGCCGTCGAAATTGAAAGATTCGAAGTGGAGGGCGATCTTAGGCGAATCTTTGCGGCGATCGTTGTGGATCGCGATGGCCATAAGGCGATTGTGATTGGCAAGGGTGGTGACCAACTGAAACGCATTGCCACGGAAGCCCGTCACGATATGGAGCGCCTGTTTGGTGGCAAGGTCTATCTTGAAGTCTGGGTCAAGGTCAAGTCTGGCTGGAATGATGACGAGCGTCTGCTCAAGAGCCTCGGTTACGAATGAACCTGCGTAGCAAAGTCGATAGTCAGCCGGCTTACGTTTTGCATGCCAATCCCTTTCGGGAAACCAGTCTCATTGTTGAAGTTTTTTCCCGTGATTTCGGGCGTGTGGCACTGTTGGCACGCGGTGCGCGACGCCCACGCTCGGCCATTCGCGGCCTGATGATGGCCTTTCAGCCTCTGGAGATATCATGGTCCGGAAAAGGTGAGGTACTGAATCTGATGAAAGCAGAGTGGCAAGGTGGTCAGCCATTACTGGTTGGGGACGCTTTGTTCTGTGGCTATTATCTCAATGAGCTACTCATGAATTTGTTGCCACGCGAAGATGCTCATGAACAGTTATTTGCCAGCTACGCCCAGATGCTCGGCCGTCTGGCAGCCGATCCATCGGGTAGGGTTCGTGAAGCAGATCTGCGCTGCTTTGAGAAAGCATTGTTGCAGGAACTGGGCTATGGTTTGACGCTAAATCATGACAGCGACGGGCAACTCATTGACCCTGATACTTTCTACAGCTATCGCATGGAACAAGGTCCGGTGCGCCTTGAGCACGTGGAGGCATCAGCTCAGGTTGTCAAAGGTAAAACGTTGCTTGATCTTGAAGCAGACGATTTCTCAGATTCCCGTTCCCGTCGGGAGGCCAAAGCATTAATGCGTACCTTGATGGCTTATTATCTGGCCGGCAAGGAGCTCGAAACACGCAAGATATTTAAGGAGTTGCAAGAGCTATGAATTGATGTGTTGTGACGTATCATGACATATCAAAATTGGCTCTTTAGTTGACTCCAAGTTCCCGTATTTAAACAAATTTATTTTTCTTCGTGTTTTAACGTCCCATAACATCTCTGGTATATTGAGTAGTCAGCTGAGTAGCTAGCATGAGTAGCTAGCTGAGTAGCTGGAAAATTCATAGATCAGAGGCAAGAATGGGCGCTCTCAACGATATTCAGATTCGGCACTGGATCAAAGCAGCGGCTCCGGTCGCCAAGTCAGATGGCGATGGTCTGACTTTCACTTTGTCTGCGGCGGGTACCGCTTCTTGGGTGCTGCGCTACCGTTATGGTGGCAAGCAGCGCGAGAAGACAATTGGCAAGTTCCCAGATATTTCGCTCAAAAAGGCTCGAGAGTTGGCGGCTGCAGACCGGGTGCGCATTCAACAGGGAATGGACGTTGGACGTGAAAAGCAGATTGAGAAGCACGAACAGATTAAGGCGATGACTGTTAAGAGCCTTGTTGCCGACTATGAGGAAAAGGTTCTCCCCGGACTGGCAGCCTCGACCGGAGTCTCACGCCGTCAGAAGATCAGGACGTATATTTTCCCGGCCATTGGCCACCTGACTGCGCGGGACGTTAGTGGTGCTGACTTGGTAGACCTTTTGGAGCGGGTGAACGCCAAGCATCCCAAGCAGGTCAAGGAAGTGCTCAGCGTCGTCAAAACGATCTTCGACCACGCTCAGAGCAAGAAAATCATCAATATCAACCCTGCCGTTGGTATCTCGCACAAGGCCATCTCAGGTGTTGCAGGGAGGGCTGGCAGCACCAGGATCATGCTGAACGATGACGAAATCAAGGCGCTGCTCACTGCTTTGGGAAAGGCAAACCGCACCGTTGAGTTTGTTACTCGCATTCTTCTATCAACTGCGGTTCGTATCCAAGCCTTGATGCTCGCAGAGTGGGCTCACGTTGATTTCGAGAAGAAAACATGGCTTATCCCTCCTGGCGATGGCCGGAAATCAATTCGTGAGTTCGTTGTTCCACTGACCGAACAAGTCATTGGCTACTTCCAAGAGTTGAAAAAGATCGCGGGGAGGTCTGACTACGTTGTCCCCGTAATCAAGAAACGCAAGGAAGGTGATTACCCAATGCAGCCAGGGTCAGTAAATCATGCTCTTGAGCGCGTGTGCGCGGATCTCGGTGACAAAATCCGTGCCTTCTCACCGCATGACCTTCGTTCAACAGCGCGTAGCCACCTTGGTGCACTGGGTGTCCCTGTAGCTATTGCCGAGCGATGTTTGAACCATACGCTAGGTGGCTTGATCGCTGTCTATGACCAGCATGATTATTTGGTTGAACGTCGAAAGGCACTTGAGCAATGGAGTACCAAGCTGGATATTCTTGAGAAAAACCACAACAACGTGGTGATGCTCAATCAAGTGGCGTAAAAAAGCCGGGAGTTACCCCGGCCTATCGATACTGGCGGCTACGTTCAACCTTTAGCCAAAGCTTACTTCAGTTCAGTAGCTTGAACTGATCGCGCAGGTGCCAGTTATCGACGTGGATCAAGTCGATTACCTGTTCCATCGGCTGTTCGCGATGATCCAGTTGGTATTGAGGAAGCAGGGCCCCGTATCGGAGATCGGCCGGGGCGGCGGGTCTTGGTAGTGGAAATGTTAGCTGGATAGGTCGCCATAGGCTTGCAACCTGCACCATCAGAGGTAGTCTGAATGCAGGAGGTCGAAATGAGAAAACTCATTTTTATTGGATTCATTGGACTGGGCGCGCTAATTGGTTTGCTCTCTGCGGTAAGTAGCGATTGGAAAACCCGTCTGGTGATGATGGGAGTCGGGGCGCTTTTCGGATGGCCCATCGGAGGGGCTTTGGCCAGCATTGGCAAGAAGGAGTGGCAGCGTCTCGAACGGGATGCGAATTCGCTTCCCGGGATAGGCACTACACCAAAGGATTTGGCTGCAAATTACTGGCGTGACAAAGGCCATCCACCTTTTATGAAGCCGTCTGAAGTTGAGCCCGACCAACACATGTTCGACCCTGATCGACTCGGCTGACTATTTCCGCAGTAAGTCCTTCACCATATCCTTTGCATTCTCGAGCGTCGCTCCGGCGTCCTTCCCCACCTGTTTGCCCGACTGAACCAATAGCGACTTTCTGGATGCAAGCGTTCCGTCATCGGTTTTAACGATCTCGGCCTTGGCGTCAAATTCTGCACGGCTTGATGCCCCATCCGTGCGAATTTGATTGCCACTGGTGCGAACATCATCTCGAATCGGCGATACGGTGGTTGCCGCTCGCTGGGTCGGTGAGTCACTCGCAAGCCGCGAGGTTTGTTGTCGGTTGGATTGATGTAGACCATCAATTTCGGGCGTCAGCGCAGCATCGCTTCGCTGTTGTGCATGTTGCTCCCGAATGTCCCCAAAGGATGCGGGCAGGGCAGTTCCATCAGAAAACACCCGGTTCGGTCGAAGGGACTGCCGAGCCAATTCGGATTCCATCAAGGCATGCGCTGCGGCGCTGTTGCCGCCATACTGTTCTGAATAGCGCATAAACATTTCCAGATTGTGCGGGTCCTGAGCGATGTCGATGGAAATGCTTTCTCCCTTTTCTTGTGCTGCAGAGACACGTTCCGCGAAGGCCAGACGTTCGGCGAGACTTGCTTCGGCGCGCTCCGAACGCGCATGCGTCGAGGCGAGCCGGGCAGTCATGTCGTTTGCTTCGTGGGAGTCGTTTGAGATTGCGCTCATAAAGCCAGCATCGCGTGACACCCTGTCACCGAACTGTTTGAACTCTGCCAACTGTTCACTGCTCATGCTGCCCAAGACCTTTTGTTCTTGAGTTGATAAGCCAGACAGGTAACTCTTATTTGCGCTAGCGCTTAGGCGCCCCCCAACTGCACCGGCGTTAAATCCCAGATGGCCAGTTGCTCCGAACGCGATACTGGCAACTTGAGACTGCGACAGTCCAGTATTTTCGGCCACGCTCTTTGATATCTGATCCAGTCTGTTCAACGTTTCACCCGTCTGCTCGAAGCTGCTGGACGTGGAGCCGCTGCTACTGCGCGATGAACGCAATTTGCTCAATCCTCGAGAGAATGCCTCTGACAAGATGGCAGAGCGTTCGGCGCTGGCTGTCACGGCTTCGCTTCGTGCGGCATCGACTTGTCGACTGGCCTGAGCCACATCCTGCTCTGACACCCGCATCGAAACCATCCGGGAAGCAAACCCCTGATTGCGCAGTAGGCTGACGGCTGTACGCCCGGTCAGTGCATTCGACGAGAAAGTGTTTCCGGAGAGGTCATTTTGCCAACTGCTCATGAACGCCGACGTACGATTGGGAGCCAGTTGCATCTGGTCCATACTGACGTTCCCCATCGAGACGTTACCAACGGTAGCGGCCGAGGTTCCGCCCGAGATCATCCCTTGTAGCCCCGACAAGCCACCGACCAGCGCCGTTCCGAAGTTTTCCATGCGCTTCAAGGCGGCCCACGCTATGAAAGGAATGCTGATGGCTAGGTACCCGACAACGGCCTCACCCGAGATCGCCCGCGAATAGATCGTTGAAGCTGTCTGCAATGCCAGCGATTTGCCCCCCGTTCCGAGGTCGGCAGCGGCGGCGAGGTCGTAAGCCGCGTAGATCGAAGCCATGTAGTTCAGGATGGCGTAGAGCGGCGGCCACAACTGAATCCAGATCAGCACCGCCGCATAGCCTTTGAAGGCGAGCATTGTCTCCCGTCCGCTGGTCAGCAGCAGGAGCATCACGAAGAGCGGGAACATCGCGTAGGTCACCGCCTCGACCACGTTGCGGAACACGGGCAGCGCTTGCTCGGCCACCTTGCCGTAATTGAGCCAGGAGGCGTTCTGTTGTGCCACCGCCTGGGCGCGGCCGACCGCCAGCACCATTGCCGCTGGGTCGTTAACCTTCTGACCGACGATCTTGCTGGTGTCCTCTAGCGCGTTGAGCATGGCGTTCTGCCGGATGATGTCGGCCGCCGTCGCCGCAGCGGTGGCTATGCTGTTCTTCAGATAGGCTTGCTGGATTTGTCCGGCGATGGCCGCTGCCGCGGCAGCGCCGGGCAAGGTCGGGTTGAGCTGAAAGGCCAGGCGCCCCTGAATGCGGCTGATCTGAGCCGGCAAGCGGCCATTGAGGCTCAGATAGACATTGGGGCAGGTATCGACGCCGACACTGCCGCCCGCGCCGGTCAGCGTGGAAAAGCGCGCCGGATTGGGTGAGGCCATCAGTGGCCAGACATCGTCCGATGCAGAAAAGACTGCCGGATCGAGCGTGCCATCGATCAGGTCGTAGGTCGTGCAGTTGTGGATGAAGTTGATCAGATCGGTGCGGAAGGCCGGGTCCTGGAAAACCACATTGCCAGTCTCGCGGATCAGGCGGTTGCCGAACATCAGTCCATTCTGCTGGTAGCTCAATTCGACCGGCAGGGCTCCGACGCCCGGAATAACCTGGAAGGCCGTTTCAAACAGACTGGTCAGCGTATTGCCGATCGTACTGGTGATGCCGCCGAGTGCGGCCACCCCGAAAGGTACATTACCGACGACCTTGACGGCGGAACCGCCGGTCTTGTCTACGATGCCCACCGTGACCTTGGGCACGATCAGCACCGAGAAGACCAGCACGACTGTGCCCAGCCACTTCCAACCCTGCAGTTTCTCGGGAGCGAAAGCGTAGGCAATCAGGGCCGCCACAAAACCGCAGAATGCCACGGCCGCCAGGGCAGCGGCGTAGTCGCCCGAAGCGTGGATCGCCGCGGCAGCATTGAAGACGCCGAACAGGCTGTCGGCATTCTGGTAAGCGTAGATTTCCCACATGCTGCTTTCTCCTGTCGCGCTATCGCGTCACTGCTACTGCGAAAGGTAAGCGGCCTGCTGGCCGAGCATGTCCATCACGTGCTGCGGCATGCTGGAGCGCAGTTGGCGTTCGAGTTGCTCCAGATGGTTCGATACCGCCCGGAAGGAGCCGACCTTCTGGTAGAGCAGATTCTTTTCTTGGGAGAGTTGCATGAGCATGGCCTGCGCCCGCTGACGAACCTGGTTGGCCTGCTCCCGTTGCGACTGCTGTAGGGTGTAGTTCTTGTCTAGTGCAGCCATCCCCAGACGCAGATTGCGTTCGAGGAAAACATAGGCGTAGTCGGCGGCAATTACGTCGCGGTACTGGGCGATCAGGCTGTCGGCCAAGCCCGACCCCGGAATGCTGGTGCCGATGGACAACATCTTGTAAACCGGCTCGGTGGTCTGATTCACGAAGCCGACCTCGGTCGAGTTATTGGGGATGGCGGTGCGCGTGGTGATCTTTTCGGCAATGGAGCGCATGATCGCCTCGACCTTGGCGGTAAAGGGCGTGTGGGTGTACGTGGTGTTCAAGGTGACGACGTCGCAATTGCTGTAGTCGTTGCACTTCAAGACATGCTGCACGACATCCGTACCGGCGGCCGCACCCTGTCCGTACAGCAACTGGCTGATCGAGGTGAGCGTCGGGGCGATCGGCTCAGGGTCGCGGGCCGACTCTTCCGGGTAATAGATAATGGTGCCAACCAGGCTCATGATCAGTTCGCGCTCCTGATCGTCGAGATAGGCACCGGTGTACTGCAAGGCTTTCCAGGTTAGGTTGCCGACGAAGGGCGCCTTGTTTTTCACCTTTGGGTCGCCCGAGGACCGTGCCGAGGACAGAATGCTGGGCCGATCCGTCGCGCAACGCCGACGGGCTGCATCGCGGTCGCTTTCCATGCCCATCTCGATGGCCAGATCGGCGCAGGTTTCCTGGGAACTGTAGCCAATCGATTCAGCCGCCGTGCTGACAATGGCCTTGGCGGTTTCGCATGAATTGATCCGGGCATTGTTGATCCAGGTCTCCAGTCCCTTGGCCCACTTGGTCAGGCCACCGAGCAGCGGCGAGACTGCCTCCAGGGCGAGTTGGAAAGCGATCCCCGGCAAGGCGGCCGTGATGTTCTTCAGCATGTTCTTGAACTCGGTTGCCGAAATGTGCGAGAAGGAGCCGCCAAAGACATCGATGCCGCCGCAGCCGGCCTTGGCGCTGGGGAACTGGATGGCGGCCAACTGATAAACCTTGTTCGGCGAGCGCATCATCAAGCTGCCGCCGGTGTAGGTATTGAAGGTCTGGCCACGGAAGGCACCGGGGGCGGTGTAGTTGCCGATGGCGCCCAGATTGTTGAACATGTTGTTCACCTCGCTGTTGAGGTCGCCGGCCTGTAGTTGGAAGGACGGGATCGCCAGCAGCAGCGCCAGGAAGGTGGCAGCGCTACGCCGCAAATGAGGATGGTCGTAATGGTTCATGGCGCCTCCAGGGGTAGGGCGAGACCTTGCGTGGTTGTAGGCAGCATGGCCTCGGCTTGCGGAGCGGACACAGTGGCAATGCGTTCGAGTAACTGAGATTCCGAAAGCACCCCGAAGCCAATGGGAGAGATCTTTGCGGTGAAGGGCTGGGCCAGAAAAACAGCGGGCACCTGACTGACCTTCAGGGTGCTGGCAATGCCGTTGTCCGGGCGGGCATTGGGGAAACTCGGCAGTGGACCACCGTCCACGCTGATGGCGACGACCTGGATGCCGTGTCGCGCCTGGAAGGCTGCCAAGGTCGGCGCGAAGGCATGGCAATACGGACAATCCGAGCGATAAAAGAAGAGCAACACGTGATCCTTGCCAAGGTCGGCAATGGCGCGTGAGCGATCCACCAACTCGGCTTGGTCGAAGACTTCCAGGGCCTTGGCATTGACTGGCCGGCCCTGCAGGGTCGGGTCGAGTTGCGGTGTGGCCCAGGCAACGCGTTGCGCGACATCGGCGAAGTAGGAGGCGCGGGCGACGACCTGGGACTCCAGTTCCATGTAACGCCGGACATTGGCTTCGCTCGGTCGCATGATGGCGATATTGCGTGTCTCTTCCAGGGTTTTCTGGAGACGTTCGAATTCGAGCAGTTCCGGTGCACGTGGCGGTTGAGCGGGCGGTGCAATTGCTGTGGCCTTGCTCGGCGGTAATGGATGTTCGTGTTCCTCTGGCATCGGCGCTTCATAGAAATGCCAGCCGCGCCAACTGTCGGACCAGTAGCGGGAGGCAGCATCCTGGGCTGCCGCGCTATTGCTGCCGAACATCACAACGAAGGTCAGCAGCAGGGGGAGGGCGGAACGGTTGCGGATCGTCATGCGTGGCCCTACTTCAGGGATTGCGGTGGTCGGCCATCGAGGCAGTAGTTGATGCCGAAATCCATGGTCTGGCGGCGCGGGCTCGACGCACCGGGCAGCAATACCCCGTCCTGCCAGAACCTGACATTCAAGCGGGCACAGCCGGCCTGGGCGTAGCGCTTCTCGGTCGTGACGTCGATGTAGATCGGCGAGATGGCAGCAAAGCGCTGGGTGAGCGCATCGGAAATTTCGCCGCTGAGGATGCCGTGGGCCTCGCCATCGACGGATTGGAGAGCGGCCAACATGACCGGTCGCGGATCGGAGACCGGGGCTCGGAGCAAGTCATCGGCGATGACCGGCGCCGCGAATCCGACGATCAAGGCAGCGGCACAGGCTATCTTCATTGGCACTTCCCCTGTCCGTAGTAGCAGGTTGTCAGGCGGGCGGCATTGCTGCCCTGGATTGCGCCGGCATTGGGCGACGTCGGGACGATGGAGGCGTAGAACTCGGTGAGGTCCATGGCCGCAAAGTCGAGGCTCTGGAGTTGGGTGATGGTGAACCCCGAGCAGTCGGGACTTTCGCCCGAGCCCCAGCCCTTGCCGACCTGCACGCGGCCCTGCTCATTGACGATGCGGGCCAGTTTGCTGTTGAAGCAGCACTTGCCGGTGCTGTGTTCGAGGCACGAGACACACTTGCCGAATAGGCGGAAGCAGGAGGAGCACCAAGTGCCGACGGTATGGCACAGGCCGGCGCCTTCCTTCATGGCGAGTTTGCCTTCTTCCTCGTTGCAGGACGACATCGACATGATGATGTAGATGACAATTGCAATGACCAGCGACCAGGGGTCGAAGGCGACGACCAGGCTTTCACCGGAATAGAGCACGGCCGAACTGGCTGGCAGAGCCGTACCGTTGACCGCGACGGTGATGCCATAGGTCGTGAAGCTGCCGCTGAAACCGCCGCCCAGCAGCAAGGCCTGCATTCCTTGGTAGAGGAATTCGCGGTTCTGGGAATTCATCAGCACGTCGTAGACTAAACTCGAACCGGTACCGAACATGCTCTGATTGGTCATGCCGGCGCCAGCCGAGTCGGAACTGCAACAGTTCTTCAGCAGGCGGTGGCGGCAGCGATTGCCTTCCCCCTTGAAGACTTGCATTTTGCTCGAGTCGAGGTACACGCCGGCCTCACGTCCGGCTTCCATCAGCGACATCGAACGGGCAAAGTCGGCATCGTTGGTGTAACTGGTATTGAAGCAGTTCGTACCCAGGCAATAAACGTTGGCCGGGCAGTTCGAGGCGGTGGTAGTGGTTTGCGCGACGACTGGGCAGGTATAGGTGTCCTGGGTGATCTCGCACAGGCCGCTGCCGAGATTCATTTGCTTGCAGGTGCTGCTGGCCGGCGTGCAGCCGCTGCTGACCAGCGCTGCGCACTCGTTGATCGGAGCGCCTGAGGTGCAGGTCATTGTGCGCTCATAGGACCAGCAGGCACGGTTCACGGGGCGGCCTTCGATGGCCTTGGTTGCCGGGCCGTCGACGCAGGTGTCGGCAGTGGTAATGGCGCAGCGCCCACCCGCATTAAGCACGGCACTGTTGTCGACCCAGACATCGGTCTCGTGTTGCACCATGGCCGGCTGAATGAATGACAAGGGCAGGCTCCAACTTGAGCCAAACTGGAAGGTGTAATTGCACGTCCCGCCCGTGCAGCCGGAACCCGGCATCATGGTGACCGAGAACGGGATCCAGCAATGGCCCTCCCAATGGGGGGCGAGGTTGGTGACATAGGTGGCCTGGCTGGCCGGTGTGGTCGGCAGGTCGACAGTTTGCCAACCGATGCAGGCCCCTTTGCCGCCCGCCGCATAGAAACGAAAACGCTGCAGCCCATCGCTGCGCAGTTGGCATTGCGCTTCCGCCACCATGGTGTCGGCGCCGTTGCGGTTGACCTGGCCGTGGGCGACCCAGGTGCCTTCAATGCAACTAGGCTGGAGGTCGATCTCAACCGTCAGATCGCGCCGCGTCGTGTAGTTGCCGACATCGCTGTAACGGTTGCAGACCTTGGTCGTGGTGCCCGCCGCGGTACTGACCTCGGCGGTGGTGCAGCCCGAGTAATAGTCGGCCAGGCTGCCCAAGGCACTCGACGGATTGCGGATGATGTCGCGGGCTGCGGTGACCGCTGGATCGTAGGCGGAGATCGCCGGGCGGGGTGTATTGGCCGAGGTCAGCGCGCCGTCCTGGGCCTGGCAAACCGGATCGTTAATGCTGGTCGCGCAGGTGCTCAGGCGGGCATTGGCTGCGCCCGACAAGTTCGGCTGGCCGTAATACGCCGTTTCCGGTGGTGTGCTGGTGTACTCCGGCACGGCGCTCGATGCGCTGGGCATGTTAACCGTGCCGCGAATGACCGGGTTGGCCACCTGGCCGGCGGCGGTGCCCTCTTCAAATGGTCCGGCGATGGCGGCGCTCTGCGTCGTGATGAAGCAGAATAGCGTGATCCAGATGATCAGGCGGCGCATAGCGATCACCTATCCTCTGATGCGTTTCAGGAAGGTATCGGCGGCTGGGCCGAAGCCAGGTGCGGCGCGCTGCATGTGCTCCAGCGCGTAATCCAGGCTGACGTCACCGGTCGACCGCAGGAAACTGTCGGCGGGCGCGCAACTCCCGCTAGCACAGGCAACGGGACGTGTGCCATCACGCACCAAGACGAAGCTGGGTACCTTGCTGATGGCGAAGCGGTCGAAGGCCAGCGGATCGATCTGGATTGCCACTTGCTGTTGGCCGATCAAGCCCTGGACCTGAGTAACCGTATCGCGCAGCGAACCGTTGGCGAAGCCGCGGATGACGATGGTGGCCTTGGCCCGCGCTGCCTGGTCGACCAGACCTTGCAGCGTGGCACGGGGCATGGTCATGCTGACGAAGATGAAAAGTCCTGGACCTGTAGTGAGCCCCTGGGCCTGAGCCATCGCGTCGGATTGCCTGGCAAAGCCGCGGGCCAGCGCTTCCAGGTCGACCAGCACGGGCGTCGCCGGTTGGGGTAGCGCCTCGAGGTTCGGGCTGTTCAGCGGCGCTGATCGGTGTCCGGCCTCACTCGGCAGGGCGTACTTTTGCCGCGCCAACTCGACGTCTTGCTCGGTGACGGTGGGGGTCTCGCGCTGGGCGCGTTCGATGTCCGCCTCGGTGACGACCGGCGAAATCTGGGCCTGGGCCGAAGTTCCGGCAACGAGTGCGGCGCTGAGCCCGAGGATCAAGGAGGCGAGGGTTCGATGGAGGTCAGTAGCCGACACAGCAATTCCTTTTGCGAAACAACATGAAGGCGAAGTCCTCGCCGCGTACCGGGTATTCCTTGCCGGCACCCCAGAGCACGGTGGTCCGCCCGAAGGGCTGGCAACAGCGACCGCTTTCCTTGTCGGTGTTGGGAATGGGATAGGTGAGCTGGGTTTTGTAGGCGGTCTTGTCCATCACCGGCTCGAAGTAAGGTCCGCACAGGCCGTCTTTGCCATGCCAGCCCCAGGCCACCAACTCGCGGTGCATCTTGGCGCTCAAGCGCTGGGCCATCAGCGCGGCCGTCCGGACGCCACCGAGGTGATAAGGGACGTGCCCGTTGAGCGGATAGATACCGCCCTGACAACCAGCGCACCAGAACATCTCGCGTATGCCGAAGCCGACCGAGGCCGCGACGCAATCGGCGGCGCACGCGGCAATGGCGACCGGATTGGCGAACAGCACGGCATCAGGATTGAGGATCAGGGTGAGTTCGTCGTCCGCCCACAAGGGATCGACCTCGGTCATGTAGGCCAGGTCGAAGGAGCTCTTTTCCAGGCAGGGAAAGTCGGTGACCACTTCCAGCCAGTACATCACCGGGTTCAGGTAGTAATGCGCCTGATAGAAACCGCCACCGTCGCCATCGCCCTCCGGCCGTGTAAAGCGTGCCGCCTCGGGGGCCGGGATGCCCGGATCGAGGTCGACGCCGCCGAGCGAGACGAGGCAGAAGGGCTTGCGCACCACTTCGACATGTCGTGCAGGCTCCCAGAAGCCGATGGACAGACCGACGATCGGATTGACCAGGCAACTGCAGACGGGATTGGGTGGATTGTCGGTATCTTCCTGGTCGCCGAAGTTGGCGATGCGCGCACTACCAATGCTGATCGGCAGGATGCAGGACCAGCAGATATCGGTGATCGGATTCGGAAACTTGCCGGTGCAGGTGGCGGTGCCGGCGCCCAGGGCCGCCGGGGTGGAGAAGCCGAGGAGCAGCGCCAGAAAGAAAGGGAGACTGTTCACGAAGCAGGCTTGGCTCATGGCAGGACCTCCAGTTCGTCGATGCGCAGGCGCATCCCTTCCTGCGATACCAAGGCTGGCACCTGAGTGATGCCCAGGCGGCGGGTGAGCAGACCTTGCTGATCGAAATAGACCGGCATGCGCCATGACTTCATCAGGTCGAGGTAGGAGCCGCCGACCAGGATCGGCTTGACCCGCCCCTGGTAGAAGGCGATCAACTGCCGGGCACGGCCTACCTGGCGCACGTCGCGCCCATCGAAAAGGAGCAGATGCCGGGACAGGGAGACCACCTCAAGCGGGTTCTTGCGGGTGCCGGCGGCAAACAGCAACTCGCCCCGGGGGCCGAGGATGTTGCGGTCGAGCGTGAAGCTCGGGTCGAAGTAGAAAGTCCTGGCTGTCTCGGTCGCGTGCAGGCCGGCGACCGGCGGCGGGTTCTTGACGGTTGCGATGCCGCGTTCCCGGGCCTGTTCTTCCAGGCGCTTGAGTTCGCCGCTGCGTTCCTTGTCGCGCAGGCGTTGCTCGATCATTTGCAGCAGATGCGGTTCGCTGATCTCATAGGTCGGCCCGATGACACCCAGATCAAGAGCGGACGTGCCAGTTGCGGCCAGCAGCAGAGCGAAGAGCAGGGACGGGACGACGATCAGGCGTTTCATCGCGCCGCCTTGCCCGGACAGCGGATTTGTCCGGCGAGTTGTTCACGCCCGGCGGTGTCGCCCAGGTGGTTCGCGCGGATCAATGCCATCAGTGCCGGATCGCCGTCACCGTCGGCCATTGCCCGGCGTAATTCGGCCGGCGTCAGGGGGCGGCCGCAGCGCCGCGCGAAAGCGGCAAGATAATCCCGCGCCCCGGCTTCGGCGGCAGGGGCGATTTGCCTGAGCAGGGCGAGATAGTCGGCCAGTGGCACGTGGTCAGAGGGCTGAACGCCTTGCGTCACTGGCGTGCTGATATGGGGGGCTGGTAATGGGACCTCGGCCGGAGGGGTCTGAGCCCACGCGGTGGAAAATTCCAGAAGGCCGAACAAGCTGATGGTAATGAGGGGGCGGAGCATGGCTGGGGTCTCAGAACAGGGGAACCACGACGCCGATCACCTGCTCCGCCCGGACCAGGCCACTTTCCTGATAGCGCGAGTCGAAGGAGTCGGGGCTGGTGCCCTGCACGTAATAGTGGCGAGGCGGGATGACGGTCGGCGCAATCGGCGCGAGTGGCCGGCGGTCATAGGCCTTGGTTTTGGCCGCACCAACGTCTTCGCCGTTGATCGCGACCTGCCGGCCGCTGACGGTTACGGAGTCGCCCGGTAAACCGCGCACGATCTTGAAGAATGGTTGACCGTGCAATCCCGGATAGCGATGCTGCGCCTCGCCGGCGAAGGAGAAAACGATGAAGTCGCCCCGCTGCAACTGATGAGGACCATGCCGCAGCCAAGCAACGCGATAGGGCAGGCTCGGCGTCCAGTTGAAAAGGACTGGTACTCGCGGTGTCGCATCGATGAAGAGGCGGACATAGGCCAGGCTCCAAATAGCGACGATCGGCAGGTAGAGGTACCAGCGCTGGCGGGCATGGCGCAGGAAGTCGCCAAAACCCCCAAGGATGCGCCGCCCGTGTTTGGGTCTCGCGGCGGGATGGGCAACCGCCAGTTGAAGAGGATCACTGTTCATGGCGCTGTCACCTTTCTGCGCAGTGCGGCTGTCAGATCGATGGTATTCGGGGTCGGTCCGGCCACGGCCGCCTTGAGGACGACCAGGCAACCGCATTCACGCGGCAATTCTTCAAGGGCGACCGGCAGGCGCTGGGCAAAGGTTCTCGCCATGAACAGGGCTTTTTGCCGGTCTTCCTCGGAACTGGCCTTGGTCAAAATCTGGGTGAATTCGGCTTCCTTGGCGCGGTACACCTCGGCCACGTCGACCACACCGATGAGCAGTGCGGGGCGCAGGACGAGACGGTCGTAGGTGGTCAGGGCGGCGCTCACCACAAGTAACGTCAGCAAGCCGTGGCGCAATAACTGGGCGGTATTCGGCTTCATACCGTATGCCCCCGATGCCGCAGCAACTCGCTGATCGCCTCGTCGATGGACAGGCCCTGGGCGCGCAATTCGTCGATCGGGGCGTTGTCTTCCAGCTTGTTGGAGAACAGCAGATGGGTGGCAGGATCGAGGATGTTGCGGGCGACGCCTTCGCCGACCGGCGACGAGATGTACAACTCGGAGAAGACGCCGGCCTCGGTGCGCAGGGAGTTCAACAGCCGCTTCTTCGGTTCGTCCATGGTCAGCCGGCCCTTGCGGTCGAGCATTTCGATGGACTCCGGTTTCTGACGGAGCAGGAAAACCCAGTCCGAACAGTTGAAGGCCGCTTCCATCTGGGTCGAGCCGTAGAAGTCGTCGGCACTCTGGGTCGCTGTGCCGAGGGCGCCGCCGTACTTGCGGGCGCGCCGCGCGGCTTCCTCGATCACGGCAGCCTTGACCGGATCGTCGGCGCCAATGTCGCCCAGTTGCTGTTTCAGCTCGTCGACGAAGAGCACCTTGCGCCGGTTGCGCGTGAGGTACATCTCGCCGGTGATCCGGTGCAGCAACAGGATGTTCACCACCGCATGCAAGTCGGGCCGGCGTTTCAGTTCCTCGTTCTCGATGACGATGAAGTCATTGGAAAAGTCGATGTTGTTGCGCCCTTCGAAGAAGCGCTCGTATTGCCCGCCACGCGAATAGGGATTGAGCATGATGGCGAGATCCTTGATGCGCTGGTCGCCGACCACGCCCAGTTCCTCGATGCTCCCGCTCTTGAAGGCGTCGCGCAGGCCGGTGATGCGCAGCTCATTGCCGTATTCGCGCCAGAGCTTGAGGACCATGGCCGAGATGGCCTTGTACTGAACCTCTTCCAGGGTGTGCTGCATCGAGCACATCTTGGCGATGCCGGGTACCAGCATGTCGATGTCCTCAAAGATATCGACGATGTGGGTGAACGGATCCAGGCAGATGTTCACGTCGGGCCGGAACTCGATATAGGTGCCCTTGGCCTTGCGGCACAGTTTCTCGAAACTGCGACCGAGATCGAGCATCCAGACCTTGGCGCCGATGGCGCGGTAGGACCAGGCCATTTCGTTCATCAATACCGACTTGCCCGAGCCGGGGGCACCGATGATGGCGAAGTTGTAGTTGCCGAGATCGTTGTCGAAGATATCGAGGGTCATCAACTGGCCGCGCCGACCACCGAAGACCAAGGCCGGAGTGCGCGTGCCGCGCCACTCGGCAATCAGCGGCGCCATGTGGATGGCATTGGCCATGGTCTTGCGCGTGACGCGGCGCATCTTGACCAAGTCCTTGTGAAACTTCTCGGTCAGCGTCATCGGCAGGCTGGCGAGTAGTGCCTGGCGGTGCATGTAGGCATCGGCATTGAGCTGGAAGCCGCGGCCGCGCCAGATCGCATTGGCGGCTTCGTGGGCGGCGACCGATTTGTTGGGCGCCGTGAATATCGCCAGTTGGTGGTACAGACTGACCAGGTTGCCGCCGGTGTCGATGGCATCGGCTGCAGCCGTCCAGTCCTGCAGCTTCTTGTTGACGTCCGGCATGACGTCGGCCATCTTCGATTTGGCGTTCTGCGTCGCCCGTACATGGTTGGCGGTGACCACCGACTTGGTAAGATTGGGGTCGAGGACCTGGACGCCGAGGGTGAGCAGAAATGGCGCGCTGTACTGCAAGGCCGGCTGCATCAAATCGCCGATCAGCGATCCCATTTGCCACAGGGCGAAGCGTTCCGGAAAACTCTTGATCGAGTAGAAGCGCGCCTCCAGCACGTCAGGACTGGCTTCCTTCCACAAGGTCAGGCCGCTCGGATGCGGGTCCTGGATGGTGTCGAAATCCACGATCTGGTCGCGCAGTTCGCGACCGTCGTCGTAATTGAGGTCGGGGGCATCGGTCTGCGAGATGCGGTCGGGATTGGTGAACAGCGCACACCAATTGATCAGGTCGGCGGCATCGCAAACCCGATTGGGCAGCGAGGCCGAGCGCAGGCTGGACGACATCGAGTCACGCAGGGCGAGCAGTTCGTCGCGTTTGTTGAGGTCTTCCGGGTCGCCCGGAAAGGCGACGCTCAGCATCAGCCGGAAATCCCGAATCGTGTAATGGAAGCCGGCGGTCAGCGATTTCTGTGCTCCCTGCAATAGGTGCTCGACGCGCTGCCTGGCTAACTTGCGGAACAGATTTCCGTTACGGGCCGGGCGTCCCCATTGTTTGGCCTGCTCGGCCTGATCGTCATCCTCGACCCGCAGATTGGCGTACTGGCGTAACTGGCTGCGCACCTGCGGCGAGGCGAACAGATGGAACTGGATACCGGTGCCGGGCGGGCAATTGGCGTAGAGCGAAATCAGCACTTCCGCCATCCGCTCGTCGGCGCCCGACTGCGGCATCAATTCGAGCATGACACCCATGCTGTCGCGGTTCACGAAAATCTTCTCGGCGGCGAGATAGGCGGAATAGGGCAGCCAGTTGGCAAACTGTTCGGCCGGTGTGTCGGCCGGTTCGCCAAAGGGGAAGCGCGGCGCATGGCTGTGATCGCGCTGACCGTTGAAGTGGGGATCGCGGAGGGCGGTGTTCATCTTGACCTCACTGCGCAGGGTTGGTGCCGGACCCAGAAAGCGGTGGGCGTTGCAGCATCGGTTGGGGCGACGACACACTGGCGCCAGGCTCAGAGTTCGTCTCAGTGGTCGGCTTGGGTGGTGGCCTCAGCGGCGCATAGTGATCGCGGATCTGGCGTTGCACGTGGTCGATCTGCCACTGGCCATTGTCCACCTGCACATAGACGTAACCCTGATCGTAGAGATCGCCGTCGGCGTCCTCCCAGGGCTTGATCCACAGCCGCAGGATGCGGGCCTGGGTACGTAGGGGGCTGGGCGTCACGGCCATGCCTGAAGCGTTGGCCGTTGCCGGGAAAACGGGACGTCCAAGCGAGGGTGAAGGGCTTTCTTCGGATGCCTCTTTCTGCCGGCGAGCGGAGCGTTGTGCCTGCTGGCTGGGCAGGTTGTTGTGGAGCGCATTGGCGTAGGTGCCGGACACCGAGTCGCAGGCGACGCCATCGGGAGCCTTGCAGGCGTACTTCGAGTCGCCGCCCAGGCCGGACATGTTCATGCAGGCGGCCAAGGGGAGAAGCAGGCAGACGGCACCGAGCCGCAAGATCAGCGTCTTCATGGCCTTTTCTCCGGTGCGACTTGTAAAGTCGTCGCGGCGAGTCGTGACTCGATTGCGGCTCGCCCAACATAGCCTTCGCTGCGGGTACCATCCGCCCAGATCAGGGTCGGTGTCCCCTGCACGCCGAGCTGGCGGGCCAGCACTAGGTTGCGACCGATCGGGTGGTCGCAGGCAGTGGCGGTGTTGAGCAGGCTGTCATCACCATCGAGCATCAGGTGCCGCCAGGCCGCCGCACGATCCGCCGCACACCAGATGGCGATCGGTTTGGTCTCGCCCAGGAAAGGCAGCAGGAAGGTGTAGATGGTGATGTTGTCGAGGCTGGCCAGCTCCGCTTCCAACTGTTTGCAGTAAGGGCAGTTCGGGTCGCTGAAAACGGCCACCCGACGCTGACCGGTACCGTGCACGGTCTTGATCGCGTCGCTCAGGGGCAACTGTTCGAAGCGGATCGGACCCGCTGCGGTTGGCTGGTATTTCTGGGGCACTTCATCGGAGTTCTTTGCTATGCCGGCCTGCGCCAGTTTCGGGCCGGTCAGGTCGCTCATGCTTTGGGTGTCGAACAGATGGCCGAAGAGAAAGTAGCGCGGCTGCCTGGCCGGCACATAGGCCACGTTGCCGTTCATCCAGACCTCATAGAGGCCGGCGACGGGCGTGCGGGCGATGCTGGAGAACTGCGTTCCCGGATGGGCTTTCTGCAAGGCTGCCAGCAGTTGCGTCTCGTCGGGCGTGGCCGCATTGACGGCGAAGCAGGTGCCTAACAGGATCATGCTCAAGGCAGTGACGAGTGCTCGCCGGCGCATGGGTTTAGTAGTTGCCATCGTCCGAGGTCTCCAGATAACGGGTTTCAGGGGAATTGGCGAAGCGGGCGGAAGCGGTATCGCCTGTTGTCATCGGCACATCGATGCGTACGCCCTTGGTGATCACCACATCGACCTCGCGGCCGGCGTCCACTTCGATGACCGGGAAGGTGTTCTCGGCGAGCTTGATATAGTACTGGGCCAGCCGGTCGAGTGCCTTGCCGACCCCAGAGCCGAGGCCGGCGCGGTAGGCTTCGGCACCAGTGGCGCTGGCCACCGTGCCGAGGGCCGACGTGCTGTACTCGGTCGACGAGGTGGCCAGGCCCTGGCCGATGCCGCTGACCACGCCGGCCAGCAAGGCGTTGGCGAGCATCTGGCCCTGCTTGGTGACGAGCCGCCCGCGCATGCCGACCTTGCCATCCTCGCCGTAGACCGAGCCCTGAATCTTGACTTCCAGCGTCGCGCCATCAGTCCGCACACAAGACAGACTCTCGGTACGCAGGTAGGCGCGCTCGGAACTGATGTCGCCATAACCGGCGGCCACCACGAAGCACTCCCGGTATTCGGCGCGGAAACGGTTGGGCAGGAAGGCGTTGTCTGAAAGGCGGATCAGGACCGGGTGCGGATTGGATTGGGATTGCCCGCCGGTCGGCGCATCCAGTCCGCCCAGCAGCGTGCCGCGGGTAAAGCTGACGGGCAGGAAGGTGGATACGGTTCGGGTGGATGCTGGCGATCCAGCTCCTGATGCACGCTCAGCTTTCTCGCCGGTGTTGGCGAGGAGGGCGCGCTCGGCCACGGTAATCCGGGTAATCGCTGGCGTTGGCGCCATCAGTTGGCTCGGTGTTAGCAGATCGCCGGGCGTGCCACTCGGCATTGCTCCGGTGGACAAGCCCTTGGACGGTGGCGGCGCGGGGGGCAGGTTCGCTGCTGGTGGCATGGTCGGGACTGGCGTGGGAGGCTGAGGCGTCGCAGCGGCCTGCTGGGTCGAAGTCAGTCGCTGTTCCAGTTCGGCAAAGCGCTGCATCGTTTTCGCTTCGAAGGTCTGGCGATCCTTGTTGAGTCGTCCCTGTTCTTCGCGTTCGTTCTCGTACTGGGCAAGCTTGCGCCCGGCCGTGCCGACCCACTGATCGACCGGATTGACCTGGGCACCGGGCGACATCACGCCGATGTTGGTGACCGAACTGGCTGGCCCGGCAGCGGGTTGCGTGGTGCTCGGGGACGGCGTGCTCGCGGTGAATGCGAAAATCGACCAGAGCAGCCCGACACCGCCGGCCATCAGGGCACCGAGCATGGCGTACTGGCGTTGTCGCGGGGACAGGTGCTGCAGCAATTGCTGCGGTAAGCCCCGCAGCGTCTGCATCCACTGACGCGGCGTCGTCATGGCGTCTCTCCACGGCGGATTACATAGACGCTGGTGCTCTCGCCAGGGCGAAGGTTGTGGTGCTCGACGGCAATGCCGACGACGCTGTCCCGTTCGCGGTCGAATTCCTGTTCGGCCAGTACCATGGGGGCATCGCTGATGTTCTGCAGCAGGTATTTCTCGCCGACTAGACTTCGCCCCTCGTACTGGCGCACCCGCGAAAACCGCGCCTCGTTCCACAACGGGAGTGTGCCGTGGGTCTCTTCGACCCGGATATCCGGCGGCACCCGATCCGAAACCATGGCTACCAACAGGGCCTTCATCGCCCGTACCTGGTTGGGCGACGGGCCGGCTGGAGCCGATTGCACGTGTTTCAAGGCCTTTGGCGTCTTGTCGCGGATGACGATGGTGTCGGCCGGGGTATCCGAACGGCGTAGCAGCAAGGTATAGGTGGCGTTGGCCGATGCGACGAAGAGATTGATCGGTTTGGCGGAGTCGCCGACTGGACGGACATAGATTTCGCCCTTGTCGCGATCGCAGGTTAGGGCGATCTCGCCAGCCGGATTGATCGGCGATGAACCGGTACCGGCGGGTGTCATACCCGGACCGGTGGGAAGCGCCGCCGCCAAGCCGCATTGGCTCGAATGGATATTGCCAAAGACATCAGTGATCGATGCGCCTTCGATGCGGATGCGGGTCGGTTCGCGGATCGACAGGATGGCTTCGACCGAAGCGCCGTCGCTGGCCTCGACCAGTTGCAGTGCCTGGGCAGGCACGGCTGTCATGGTGGCGAGACAGGCGATGACCTGAACAGCGCACATCGTCCATCCGCGCCGAGGCATTGGAACTGGTCGGGATAGGGTCTGGCGGAAATCAGTTGCCGACATTGGCTACCTCCTTGAAACTTTTCAGATGCATGCGTGCACCGGCGTAGCTGAATTCGACCCGATAGGCCTTGAGGTCGTTTGCTGTCTCGAAGCCATTGACCAGGGTGCGCAGGCGGCCGCGGATGACGACGCTCTGGCCTTCTTCGCTGGGGACCAGTTGCTGGGGCGCGAAGACGGTGGCGGCGTTGATCCGTTTCAGGCGTTCGGCTTCCACTTCCTGTCGGGTCTTCAACGGGCCGTACTGTTCCGGTTCGACATAGCCGAGCAGAATTTCCTTCTTCCAGTCGATCGAGGCCGGCGTCACGTCGAGGACCAGCCAGGCGATGAAACTGCCCATCTGCTCGAGATATTCGCTGCTCGCCTTGTCGCGGGTGACCCAGAAGGTCTTGTCGATCGAGGGCGGCACGACGACGGTGCGCACCGTGCCGAGCAGGTTGAGGATAACTATCAGGGCGAGGATCTGGCCGGCGGCCAGGACACCGACGGCCAGACCGAGCCCGCGGTTGCGGCGGCGCATTTCCTTGATGTCGCCGTTGAGTCGTTCAAAGTCCATGGGTTTTCTCCTGGCTTAGCCGACCATGCGGCGGATATGCGACGGCGGCGTCGCGCGCATGGCGGTCATCGGACTGGCGGGTAGATGCCAGTACAGCCAGTGGATGGCGAAGGCCGGGTGCTTGTCCGCCTTGAGGCGCGAAATCCAGCGCGAGACGAAGATGCCCGCCGCCATGCAGACGGCGAACGAGGTCTTGCTACCGGACATATAGCCAACGAAAAACATGAACAGGATCGGCGCGGCGACATCGACATCCCAGAAGCCGATCTTCCATTGGTCATCGAGACGCCGCGGGATATAGGTGTCTGCTTGCATGTCGGACTCCTGGGGGTCGATGCCAGCGTTTCAGATCACCGCGCCCATGATCGCGCCGGCGATCACCAGACCCACGGCGGCGAAGATGGCCAGCCCAATGTAGAAGAGGACAGGGCCGAAGTTACGCAGTGCGGACAGCGAGATGAGCGCGACCACGAAACCGACGAATCCGACCAGGGCCTTGATTCCCGGTCCGAGCGCGGCGATCTGCGTCAGGGCCGAGGTGAGCGGTCCGGTAATACCGGTGAAGGCGACGAGGTCCAGGGCGTAGCCGGGAAGAGCGGTGCCGAGGCCGACGACGATCATCGCCAGCAGCATCGCGACGGTCATCGGTTTGCGGGTGGCGACGCGGGGGGAAGAAACAAGGACTGCAGTGTTCATGAAAACCTCCGGGCATGGGTGGAGCGTTGAAAGTCGGATAGGGGTGGGAAGGCGGGTGGGCGTACGGACGCGCCTGCTGGTGGGAGCGCGAGCGCTCGACGGGTAATGGATATGAAGGTCAGCCGGCGGAAGCC
>WBZX01000065.1_pt1 | contig 94298 bp, 95 predicted proteins | sample 5204211 | NCBI WGS metagenome assembly WBZX01 (sample SAMN12344362, study PRJNA552823) | activated sludge metagenome | biome: Activated sludge suspended growth; feature: Nitrification reactor; material: Wastewater; isolation source: activated sludge from nitrification reactor of wastewater... | reverse complement strand
TGGCGATGTGAGCGGCGAAGAACGCGATGACGGCGCAGGCGGGGAACGTCGCCACCCACGCCAGCATGATCCGCCGCAGCACGCCCCAGCGCACGTCCGAGACGCGCTTGCTGGCGCCGACGCCGACCACCGCGCTGGTGATCGTGTGCGTGGTCGAGAGCGGCACGCCGTAGCTCGACGCGACATAGATCGTCGAGGAGGCCGACAGCGTCGCAGCGAACCCCTGCCACGACGTCAGCCGGGTCATCTTGGCGCCGACCGTCTTGATGATGCGCCAGCCGCCGAAGCTGGTGCCGATGCCCATCGTGCTCGCGCACACCAGGATCACCCACCACGGAATGTGGAACTCCGAGATGGCGCCGCCCGCGAGCAGCGTCATGGCGAACACGCCCATGAACTTCTGGCCGTCATTGAGGCCGTGATTGAAAGCCATGAACGCGGCGGAGGCCATTTGCGCCCGGTCGAAATTGCGCTTGGCGCGCGTCGGCGGCGCGCCGGCCGCAAGCGCCGTGATCAGCCGCCCGAGAACGAAAGCCGCGACGAAGCCGACGAACAGCGAGGCGACGAGGCCGACGCCGACCTTCTGCCAGCCCGACCACTGCAGCGCCTCCCAGCCCCCGCCGGCGAAGCCCGCCCCCGCGAGGCCGGCGAGAAGAGCGTGCGATTTGGACACCGGAATGCCGAGCCGCGCGGCCAGCACCCCCCACCCGATGATCGAGACCATGGTGGCCGAGATGGCGGGCACGGTCAGCGCCGACGGCGCCACGATGCCCTTGCCGACGGTCGCCGCGACCGCGGTGCCGGCCATGGCCCCGACGGTGTTCATGATCACGGCCATGATGATGGCCTGCCGCGGCGTCATCACGCCCGTCGACACCACCGTGGCGATGGCGTTGGGAGCGTCGGTCCAGCCGTTCACGAACTCCGCCGCCAGCACCATGAACAGCGCGATGGCGAGGCCGAGGGTCAGCGCGCTCACCTCAGGCCTCCTTGCGGGCCAGCGAGAGGATCTGCCGCGCGCAGTGATTGGCGTCGTCGGTGATCTGCTCCAGCAGATGGAACAGCTGGTGCCAGGCGATGAACGCCAGCACATCCTTGCCCGGCCCGGAGAACTGGTCGACGAGCTTGCGCTCGTAGCCGGCCACGAGGCGGTCGGCCTGGCTCTCGAACTCGTCAACCTTGTCGGCCTCGGCGCGAACCAGCTGCAGCGACAGTCGCGGCTCGGCCAGCATGCGCACCAGCTTGTCGACGTGAACCAGCATCTCTGAGATCAGCGCCATCAGCTCGTGCGCTTCCGTCCCGAGCTCGGCGAAATAAATCTTGTAGGCGTCGATGTGCAGGACCACCTTCCGCATCCCGTCGACGACGTCGTCGAGGGCATCGGTCAGTCGCATCGCGTCGGGAATGTCGAAGCGCATGATGAAGGCGTTGTCGAGCAGCTCGTGAACCTCGTCGACGATCCGGTCGGCCTGGTGCTCGAAGGCGATGACGCCTTGCACGTCCTGGCCGTTGGTCTTGCGGAAATGCCCGGCGCAGTCTTGCGCGATGTCGGCGAGCCGCTTGAGCAGCAAGGCGAATTGGTCGTTGCGCGAGGGCCCGAACAGGTTCGCCATCGTGCTTTGAATCAGCTTTTTCATGAGCTCGCTCGCGTTACGCCGCTTCCGCGCCCTGTGCAGAGCACAACGGGGAGCCTGTGTCGACGCCGATTGTGACACATCCACACGTTGTACCGTCGCGAGAATGTGCGGGTTGCGGTTCGCAGGGCGTATACCCCAAGTTGTTGAGCAGCAGGCGGTATCCTGTAGGCTAATGGAAGTTGCAGAGACCCGTTCACCGCGCGGCAACCGGCGGCTCCCCTCCGGACCTTCACTCTGCTACCCATGGAGTGATGCCGCTGAGCCGTTTCGGCGCGCTCAAACCCTTGGCCCGAGCCCACATGCACCGCTTCGAGCACACCCGCGCCTGGATCTTCGACCTGGACAACACGTTGTACCCGGCCGAATGCAACCTGTTCGCGCAGGTCGACAAGCGCATGGCCGAGTTCATAGGCCGCTACCTCGGTGTGCCATTCGCGCAGGCCCGCCACCTGCAGAAGACGTATTATCGCCAGTTCGGCACCACGCTCGCGGGCCTCATGAAGGTCCACAACCTGGAACCGGAGCCCTTCCTCGACTACGTGCACGACATCGATCTGGCCGGCCTCCACCCCCATCCGGAGCTGGCGGCCGTGCTCGGTCGGCTGCCCGGTAAGCGCTTCATCTACACCAATGGCTCCCGCCGCCACGCCGAGCGCGTCGCCGAGAAGATCGGCGTTCTGGACCTGTTTCACGGCATCTGCGACATCACCGAGTGCCAGTTCGTGCCGAAACCGGAGCGGGAGGCGTTCGAGGCCATGATCCGGCTGCACGGCGTTCTGCCGTCGGAGGCGGCCATGTTCGAGGATATGCCGCACAACCTCGAGGCGCCGCATGCGCTCGGCATGGCCACCGTGCTCGTCAAATCGGACTACATGGACCACCCGGTCCAGCTCGAGATGAAAAAGTGGACGGCGCTTCCGCCCTACATCCATTTCGAGACCGATAACCTGTCGGAGTTCCTGGATAAAATCGTTGCGCACGGGGGCCGCAGATCGCACGCGCGGGGCTAGCCCCGGACAACATCGGGTCCATTCCGCCGCGATCACGAAAAAGTCTCGAAACGGCCACCGCCTCCGCCGACGGTTCATCGCCGACCCTGCGTTAATAGCGTCGAGGGGTTGCGGACCCTGCCCGGCACCCGAGCGGAGAGCCGGGCCGATTCCGGCACCCCATGCGAGCGTATACGCCGCCGGAGGGAGCACCCGGCAATGCTTTGGCGAGCAAGGTCGGCTAAGCTGCCGGCAGGAAACAGGGCTGGACAATCGTGGGCAAGATCCTGAAGCGAGCGCTCGGCGTCCTGGTCATCTTGGCCTTGGCCGGTGGCATCGTCTATCTGACCTCCTCGCCCCAGGTGCAGAAGCAGCTCTCGGGCGGCCGCCGCGGCGGCAAGGCCGGCGCAGACGAGGTCGTGCCCGTGGTGGCGGCGGCGGCGCTGCGCAAGGACGTGCCGATCTTCCTCGATGGCGTCGGCACGGCGCGGGCCCGCAACTCGGTGACTGTCAAGCCGCAGGTCGACGGCAAGATCCTCTCGATCAACTTCCGCGAGGGCCAGGACGTCAAGAAGGGCGATCTTCTGGCCAAGATCGACCCTGTTACCTATCAGGCCCAGCTCGACCAGGCGCTCGCCAAGCGGGCCCTCGACGAGGCGCAGCTCGCTAATGCCAAGCGCGACCTCGAGCGCTACTCGAAGCTCAACAGCGCCGCCGTGGCCGAGAAAACGGTCGATACCCAGCGCGCGCTCGTCGCCCAGCTCACGGCCCAGCTCCAATCCGATGACGCCGCCATCGCCAACGCCCGCGCCATCCTCGGCTACACCGACGTCGTGGCGCCGATCGACGGCCGCACCGGCATCCGCCTCGTCGACCAGGGCAACCTCGTGCGGTCGGGCGACGCCGGCATCGTCACCATCACCGAGGTGAAGCCGATCTCGGTCATCTTCACGCTGCCGCAGCAGGAGCTGCCGCGCATCAACGCCGCGCTGGCCGCCGGGCCGGTCATGGTCGAGGCGACCGACAGCGACGCCGGCAAGGTGCTCGACACCGGCAAGTTGCAGGTCGTCGACAACCAGGTCGACCAGACGACCGGCACCGTGCGCCTGAAGGCGGAGTTCCCCAATGCCTCGCTCCAGCTCTGGCCGGGGCAGTTCGTCAACGTCAAGGTGCTCGTAGACACCCTGAAGCAGGTCGTCGTGGTGCCGGTGCCCGCGATCCAGCGCGGCCCCTCGGGCACCTATGTCTTCGCCATCGAGGACGGCAAGACGGCGATGCGGCTCGTCACGGTGGCGCAGCAGACCGACAAGGAGGCCGTCCTGACCAAGGGCCTCGAAGCCGGCCAGCAGGTCGTCACCAACGGCTTTGCACGCCTGCGCGACGGCTCGCGAGTCTCGACCGACACGCCTGCTCCCGCCGGCGAAGCCGACTCTCCCAGCGCCGCAGCCCCCTCTCAATCACAGCCGACGGCGGCTTTCGCCTCTCCGGCGCAACCCGTCCAGCAGGGAGCTTCCGAGGCTAAACCCCAGGGCGCGGGCGCTGAGGGCAAGCGTGAGGGCAAGCGCGGCGAGGGCCGGCGTGGCGACGGTAACCGCGGCGAGGGGCGCCCGAAGCGCGACGCGAGCACCGCGCCATGAGCGTCTCGACCCCCTTCATCCGACGGCCCATCGCCACCTCGCTTCTGGGTCTGGCGACGGTTCTGGCGGGCATGCTGGGCTACCTCGGGCTGCCCGTGTCGTCGCTGCCGCAGGTCGACTTTCCGACCATACAGGTGACGACCCAGCTCCCCGGCGGCAGCCCCGACACGATGGCGAGCCTCGTCACCGCCTCGCTCGAGCGCCAGTTCGGCCAGATCCCCTCGCTCCAGACGATGAGCTCGTCGTCGAGCTACGGCATCAGCCAGATCACGCTTCAGTTCGGCCTCGACCGCGACATCGACGCCGCCGGCCAGGACGTCCAGGCCGCCATCAACGCCGCCAACTCAACGCTGCCGAAGAACCTGCCCTATCCGCCAACCTACTCGAAGGTGAACCCGGCCGACGCGCCGATCATGACGCTGGCGCTCACCTCCGACACCGTGTCGCTGCGCCAGCTCTCCGATCTCGCCGATACAATGATCGCCCAGCGCATGGCCACCGTCTCGGGCGTCGGCCACGTCTCGGTCGAGGGCGGCATCCGTCCCGCCGTGCGGATCCAGGCCGACTTCCCCCGCCTCGCCTCCTACGGCCTCTCCATGGCCGATCTCGCCACCGCCATCGCAGGTGCCAACTTCGCCGGCCCGAAGGGTGCCGTGGATGGCGCCTTGCAAGCCTACACCATCGCCGCCAACGACCAGATCACCGACGCCAAGGCCTACCGCGACGTCATCATCGCTTACCGCAACGGCGCCCCGGTGCGCCTGGGCGACGTTGCCACAGTCATCGACGGGCTCGAGAACAATAAGGTCGGCGGCTGGTATAAGGGCGTGCCCGCCGTTATCATCGACGTGCTTCGCCAGCCGGGCGCCAACGTCATCGAGACCGTCGAGCGCATCAGGCAGGAGCTGCCGCGCATCGAGAAGGTGATGCCCGCCGGCGCCAGACTCACGGTCGTCCACGACCGCACCGGCACCATCCGCGCCTCGGTCCACGACGTGCAGTTCACGCTCGTCCTGTCGGTGGCCCTCGTCGTCCTCGTCGTGCTGCTGTTCCTGCGCTCCATGCGCGCGACGATCATCGCTGGCGTCGCCCTGCCCGTTTCTCTGATCGCCACCTTCGGCGTCATGTGGCTGTCGGGCTTCAGCCTCGACAACCTCTCCCTGATGGCGCTGACCATCGGCACCGGCTTCGTCGTCGACGACGCTATCGTGATGATCGAGAACATCGTCCGCCACATGGAGGAGAAGGGCGAGAAGCCGCTGCAGGCGGCCCTCGCCGGCGCCGGCGAGATCGGCTTCACCGTCATCTCGCTCACCCTGTCGCTCATTGCCGTCTTCATCCCGCTCCTGTTCATGACCGGCCTCGTCGGCCGCATGTTCCGCGAGTTCGCGCTGACGCTGACCATCGCCGTCGTCGTCTCGGCCATCGTCTCGCTGACGCTGACGCCGATGATGTGCTCGCGTCTTCTCGAGACGCAGCACCGCGAGAGCCGCCTCGGCGCCATCGCCAATCGCGCCATCGACCGCGTCATCGAGGGCTACCGGCGCTCGCTCGAGTGGGTTCTCGGCCGCCAGGGGCTGACCCTGCTCGTCACTGCGGCCACGCTCGCCATCACCGTCTGGCTGTACGTCATCGTACCCAAGGGCTTCCTGCCCGCCCAGGACACCGGGCTCATTACCGCCGTCGTGGAGGCCGCGCCCGAGGTGTCGTTCGCCGAGATGGAGCGCCTGCAGGCCAAGGTCGCCGGCATCGTCTCGAAGGACCCGGATGTCACCGGCGTCGCGACCGTCGTCGGCGTCAGCACGCTCAACCCGACGCCCAACGCCGGCCACTTGAAGGCGACACTGAAGCCGCGCGACAGCCGCACCTCGAGCATCACCGGCGTCATCGCCCGCCTCGACGGCGAGATGAAGAAGCTGCCTGGCGTGGTGGTCTACTTCCAGGCCGTCCCCGACATCCAGATCTCGACCCGCTCGAGTCGCGCCCAGTACCAGTACACGCTGACGAGCACCGACGCCGACGAGGTCTCGCGCTGGTCGGACCTGCTCGTCGCCGAGCTGCGCAAGTCGGACGTGTTGCGCGAGGTGGCGACCGAGGACCAGGACGGCGGCCTGCGTATCATGGTCAACGTCAACCGCGAGACCGCGGGACGCCTGGGCGTCTCCATGCAGTCCGTCAATGAGGCGCTCGGCAACGCCTTCGCCCAGCGCCAGATCTCGACCATCTATGCGCAGACGAACCAGTATCGCGTGGTGCTGGAATCCTCGCAGCAATACAGCCAGGATCCCGCCGGCATCGCGCGCATGTTCGTGCCGTCGGCGACGGGGGCTCAGGTTCCGCTCGGCTCTATCGCCACCATCAGCCACACGACGGCGCCGCTGGTCATCAACCATCAGAACCAGTTCCCAGCCGTCACCATCAGCTTCAACCTCGCCCCCGGCGCGTATCTCAGCGACGCGGTCGCAGTCATAAGCACGGCCGAGCGCACCATCGGCATGCCGGACCAGGTCACGGGACGCTACTTCGGTGATGCCGCCGAGTTTTCGAAATCGCTCGCCGGACAGCCCTGGCTGTTGCTCGCCGCCGTCGTCACGATCTACATCGTGCTCGGCGTGCTCTACGAGAGCTTCATCCACCCGTTCACGATCCTGACCACGCTGCCCTCGGCCGGCATCGGCGCCGTGCTGGCGCTCATGCTCACCGGCAACGACCTGTCGCTGGTGGCGCTGATCGGCATCATCCTGCTGATGGGCATCGTCAAGAAGAACGCGATCATGATGATCGACTTCGCCCTCGACGCCGAGCGCGAGCGCGGCATGAGCCCGCGCGACGCCATCGTCGAGGCCTGCCTGAAGCGCTTCCGGCCGATCATGATGACCACCCTCGCGGCATTGTTCGGCGCCCTGCCGCTGGCCATCGAGAGCGGCACCGGCTCGGAGCTGCGGAACCCGCTCGGCATCACCATCATCGGCGGCCTGCTGCTGAGCCAGCTGCTGACCCTCTACACGACGCCGGTGATCTATCTCGCCATGGAGCGCCTGCGCGTGCGCCTCGGCGGCGGCAAGCTCGAGCCGGTCGAGAGCGAAGCTGCACCGGCCGCTCCGTCCACGGGCTCCGAGGCCGCCGGGCCCGCGCCCACGCCGAAGCTCCGGGCCGCGGAGTAGGGAGGCGGCCATGAACTTCTCGCTGCCCTTCATCCTGCGCCCGATCGGAACCACGCTGTTGGGCGTAGGCCTGTTCCTGCTCGGCGCCGTCGCCTACATGTTTCTGCCGGTCGCCAGCCTGCCGTCGATCGAGTTCCCGACCATACGCGTCTCCGCTTCGCGGCCCGGCGCCGACCCTCAGACCATGGCGGCAACCGTCGCGGCACCGCTGGAGCGCCGGCTGGGCGAGATCGCCGGCGTCACCGAGATCACCTCGACCAGCGGCGTCGGCAACACGTCCATCACCCTGCAGTTCGATCTCTCGCGCAAGATCGACGGCGCCGCGCGCGACGTACAGGCCGCGCTCAACGCCGCCGCCCAGGATCTCCCGGGCGACCTGCCGACCGTGCCGACGTTCAAGAAGGTCAACCCGTCGGCGGCGCCGGTCATCATCATCGCGCTCACGTCCGAGACGCTGAGGCCGTCGGCCATCTACGACGCCGCCGACAGCATCATCGCGCCGCGCATCGCGCAGATCCCCGGCGTTGCCGAGGTCGACGTCTCGGGCGCCGAGCAGCCGGCCATCCGCGTCCGCGTCAACCCGGACCTCCTCGCCACCATGGGCGTCTCCGCCGACGACGTGAGGAAGGCCATAGTCGCCACCAACGCCGCCGGTCCGCTCGGCGCCATCGACGGTGAGCACCGTGCCATCACCATCGCCACCAACGACCAGCTCCGCACCGTCGACGAGTACAAGAGCCTGGTCATCAAGCGCACCGCCGCGGGAGACGTGGTGCGGTTGTCGCAGGTCGCCTCTGTCGAGCCCGGCACGCGCAACACGCGCTCGGCCGCGATGTTCAATCACAAGCCGGCCGTGCTGCTCATCATCCGCAAGCAGGCCGACGCCAACGTCATCCAGACCGTCGACGACATCAAGGATCTGCTGCCGTCGCTTGGCCGCTGGATCCCCGCCGGCATCGACATCACCGTCTTGAACGACCGCACCACGACCATCCGGGCGAGCGTCCACGACATGCAGGTGACGCTCGGGCTGGCGGTCGTGCTGGTGATGGTCGTCGTGCTCGTCTTCCTGCGCCGGGCGACGCCCACCATCGCCGCCGGCGTCACCGTGCCACTGTCGCTCGCCGGCACCTGCGCCGCCATGTGGCTCGCCGGCTTCTCCATCAACAACCTGACCCTGATGGCGCTGGCGGTCAGCGTCGGCTTCGTCGTCGACGACGCCATCGTCATGATCGAGAACGTCGTCCGCAACCTCGAGGAGGGCAAGACGCCGATGCAGGCGGCGATCGACGGCGCAAGGCAGATCGGCTTCACCGTCGTCTCGATCTCCGTCTCGCTCGTCGCGGCCTTCATCCCGCTCATCTTCATGGGCGGCGTGGTCGGCCGGCTTCTGCGCGAGTTCTCGCTGACGCTGGTCTTCGCCATCGCGGTCTCGACGGTCGTCTCGCTGAGCGTCACCGCGATGATCTGCGCCCATTTCCTCAAGCGGCCGTCGGAGCAGCGCCAGCGCTGGTTCGACCGCGTCGTCGAAGGCGGGCTCGACAGGCTCGTCGCCGGCTATCGCTGGACGCTCGCCGGCGCCATCCGCCAGCAGTTCCTCACCCTGGTCGTGATGCTGGCGACCGTGGCCGTCACCATCCATCTCTACCGCGCCGCGCCCAAGGGCTATTTCCCGCAGGACGACACCGGCTTCATCATCTCCTACTCGGAGGCCGCGCCCGATGTGTCCTTCGAGGTCATGAAGAGCTTGCAGACGAAGGTCATCGAGACGCTACTCTCCGACCCGGCAGTGGCCCGCGTCGGCTCCTCCGTCGGCGCCTCCAACTTCACGGCGTCGAACAACCAGGGCCGCATGTTCATCTCGCTGAAGCCGCTCGAGGAGCGCGACGGCAAGACGACCAACGACGTCATCAACCGCCTGCGCGGCAAGGTGGCGGGCATCGAAGGGATTTCCGTCTTCATGTTCCCGGCGGCCGACATACGCGTCGGCGGCCGCCAGTCGAAGTCGCAGTATCAGCTGGCGCTCTGGGACCTCGACTTCGACGAGCTCTATAACTGGGCTCCCAAGGTGGTCGAGGCGCTGCAGAAAACACCCGGCCTCGTCGGCGTCACTTCGGATACCCAGAAGGGCGGGCTGCAGGCCGACGTCGTCATCGACCGCGTCGCCGCCGCGCGCCTCGGCGTCAAGATCGAGGACATCGATGGCGCGCTCAACAATGCCTTCGCCCAGCGGCAGGTCTCGACGATCTACGGGGCTCGGAACCAGTACAAGGTCATTCTCGAGATCGCGGCGCGTTACCAGAAGGACGTCTCCGACCTCGCCCGCGTCTACGTGCCCTCGCAGTCCGGGGCCCAGGTGCCGATCACCAGCGTCATCCGCGTCGAGAAAGGAACGTCGCCGCTCACCGTCGGCCACCAAGGGCCGTTCCCCGCCATCACCATCTCCTACGACGTCGCCCCCGGCGTCAGCCTGGAGGCCGCCACCCAGGCCATCGACCGGACGCTCGCCGGCTTGCACATGCCGGAGACAATTCGCGCCGAGGCGGCGGGCAATGCCAAGGACTTCGCCAAGCAGGCCTCGGCTCAGCCGCTCCTGATCCTGGCGGCCCTGGTCGCGGTCTACATCGTCCTCGGCGTCCTTTACGAGAGCCTCGCTCACCCGCTAACCATCATCTCGACGCTGCCCTCGGCGGGCCTCGGCGCGCTGATCGCGCTCTATCTCGCCGGAATGGAGCTGACCGTCTTCGCCTTCATCGGCATCATTCTGCTGATCGGCATCGTCAAGAAGAACGGCATCATGCTCGTCGACTTCGCGCTCGAGGCCGAGCGCCAGCGCGGGCTCACTCCGGACCAGGCGATCTTCGAGGCCTGCCTCGAGCGCTTCCGTCCGATCCTGATGACCAGCCTCGCCGCGCTGCTGGGCGCGCTGCCGCTGCTGATCGCTTCCGGCCCCGGATCCGAGCTTCGCCGCCCGCTCGGCGTCGCCATCGTCGGCGGCCTGCTCGTCAGCCAGGTGCTGACGCTCTACACGACCCCGGTCATCTACCTGATGCTGGACAAGCTGCACCGGCGCTGGGGCGGCGGCCGCGATCCGAGGAGCGCGGCGGGCGACGTCAAGCCCAGCCCGGCGGAATAGGATGACCGGCGGGGGAGTGGGGCTGGTGATGTCTTCCGAGAAAAAGTGACGGCGACGCGCCGGGACAACAACGTCCGGCGCGCCGCCGCTATGTTTGCGCCCCAGCTACGCACAACCTGAGGACGGGGCACGAGAGGTACTGTAGCGCCCAGACCTTTCCACATTGCAAATGCGTGCGCCTTTTTTGAATGCGTTCTCGTCACGCTGCTTTCGCGTCGGGGCCCTTACGCCGCGACGGCGCGGCCCTCGATCCACTGCTCGAGGAAGCCCGAGAGCCAGCGCCGGACCGCGGGGCCATGCCGGAAATGCTCGCCGACATGGCGCAGGAAGACGCTGTTCTCGGCCAGCTGCTCGCGGTTCTGCGACGCCCACCGCCGCATGATCTGGCACGTCACCTCGGGATGGAACTGCAGCCCGACGGCGCGGCCGTAGCCGATCGCCTGGTTGGGGAACGGCCCGTCCGCCGTCGCCAGCACATGCGCGCCGTGCGGCACGTCGAAGCCTTCCTTGTGCCACTGGTAGACGCGGGCCGGCCACTCGCCGCCCGCCGCCGGCCGGATAGGATGGTAGCCGACCTCGACCGCGTTGCCGGGCCCGGCCGAGACCGTCCCGCCGAGGCACCGCGCCAGCATCTGGGCACCGAGGCAGACGCCGAGGAACGGCTTCTCCTCGCGCAGCGCCACCGATATCCAGTCCGTCTCGCGCCGGATAAAGTCGTCCGGGTCGTTGGCGCTCATCGGCCCGCCGAAGATCACCGCGCCGGCATGGTCGCGCAGCGTCTCAGGGAGCGGATCGCCGAACCGCGGCTTGCGCACGTCGAGCACGTAGCCGTGCGCCGCCAGCCAGTGGCCGATCTCGCCGGGGCACGACTGCTCCCGGTGCAGCACGACGAGAACCCGGATCGGCCGCCCGCCGCATGTGCTGACCGGCATCCACGACGTGCTCATCGCCGCACCTCCCTGGGTGCCAGGAGCCAAGCCATGATCGGCAGCAGCAGCGCGTGCGGAACCACCCTCGACAGATAATAGAGCGCCGTGTTGATGATGCCCGGCACGACGACGCGCCGCCCGAGCACGAACCCCCTCAGCGCGCTGCGCGCCACGTGATCAGCCGAGAGCGGCGGCACGAACAGGCGGTAGAGCGACCTCTCCGCGTTCATCTTGGCGTGGAAGGTGGTATCGACAGGCCCCGGCGCCACCACGGTCAGCCGCACGCCCTGTCCCGCCATCTCCACCGCGACCGATTCGGTGAGCGACATCACGTACGCCTTGCTGGCGTAGTAGGCGGCCTGATAGGGCCCCGGCATCGCCCCGCCAAGAGAGGCGAAGTTGAGCACGCCGCCGCGCGCCCGCGCCCGCATGCCGGGAAGAGCATGCATCATCAGCCGCGTCAGCGCCGCGATATTCGTGGCCAGCAGCCGCTCGACGTCTTCGGGAGCCATCTCGTCGAGCCGCCCGGAGAGCCCCATCGCGGCATTGTTGACCAGGATGTCGAGGTAGAGCCCGTTGGCCGCCAGCATCCAGTCGAGAACCGCCAGCGCGTCGGGACGCGTGATGTCGTGGGCGAGAATCAAGGCCGGCGGGGCGCCGTCCGGAACGACGGCCTTGGCCGCCTCGGCGAGACGCGCCTCGTCGCGGGCCACGAGAACGACCACGTTGCCCTTCTCGGCGAAGTGCCTCGCCAGCGCCAGCCCGATCCCCTCTGATCCGCCGGTGATCACCGTCGCCGGGCGCAGGCCCGCCACCGCCGCGAGGGCCTCGGCGGAGGGGAAGGCCCAGCGGCGGATCCAGCGGTCGGCGATCGGCTGCAGCAGCTCGTACATCGGTCGTCGGCGGGCGGTCTCGGCACGGTTGGAGATGACCTGACGGATACGCCAGCCGGGCCACGCGGGCGCGGGCCAGACTGTCGCGGTCAGGGTGTCGACGGTCATCATATTGGACTGATTTGAAGCCGCCTGTCGCCTACGAGACACTTTGGTAAACGGATTGCGCTGCCGCGCCCGTGGAGGGGAGCTGGCCGGCGATAATCTGGGAAGAGTCTAGACGCGCCTCCCCCATGGGATCGGCCGCACCGGCGCGGCCTCGAGCTGGCTCGCCTGCCAGATGTCGTGCTGGGTCTGCAGCCCGAGCCAGTAGCGGGCGCCCTGACCGAGCGCGGCGCCGAGCCGGACCGCAAGGTCGAGGGTGACGGCCCGCTTCTCCGCCAGCACGTCGCCGAGCGTCCGTGCGCTGATGCCGAGATGGCGGGCGAGCTCGGCACGGCTCATCGGCACGTGCGGCAGGATGTCCTCGCGTAGGATCTCGCCGGGATGCGGCGGCGCGGGATCACGGTCGGAATGGATCTTGAACACGAAAGGTCTCTTGTGTGTCGGGCGCGGAGAGTGCCTGCGCGTCGACACGACATCATGCGCCGCTGTTTGGCCGATTTAGGTTTTTCGGCTTAACAATCGTTCAGGAGCCGCCCACCTGCCAGGCCGCAACCGACGACACGGGGCAACGAACGATGACATCACGCGCCTGTCGTGGCTTCCGCCGACATGCGCTGTAGAGCCTGCAATGCGACCATCGCTTCCCGCGCCGAGGCCGGGAAGTCACCCAGACCGACGGAACGCACCGAGTTGCGGAGCCATTGCAGAACCTCGGTCGCCAGCTGCTCGCTGGACAGCTGGTCGCCGGGCGGCACCACCAGCGTGCAGGGAACCTTGCGCTGCAGGGCGGCGATCGCGCTCGAGGTCGAATTGATCGCGGCGCTTACGAACCCGCATTCGGCGAAGCAGAGCGCGTTCTCCAAGTGGAAGCTGGCGATTGGAACCGTGAGCATCGAACGGCCGCCCCGCGCGCTCGTATCATCCGCGTATCCGGATGATCTGAACAGTAGCATTTTATCTGTCGGCGGCATCGGAATGCACTTGCGTCTCTTGGACGCAAATTGCTTGATCCATTTCAAATTCGCATTGCGGGGTTGGGTTTTGATGCCCTTTCGATTCGGCAGCTTGTCTGACTGAGGTGACCCATGCCCGAATCCCGATTTGCCGGAATGACGGTGAACGAGCGCCTCGTCGTCTCCGGCCGGATCGCCGAGTGGGACGCGGCCGTGAGAGCCCGCGATCGCGCCAGAATGATCGCGGTGCTGGAGGCAGTGGACCTCGGAAATCCCGGCGACATCGCCGACCGTGTGCTGGCCGACCCCGCGAAGCACGGGTTCTGACCCTGCTCCGCAGCCGGACCGATACTTTCGTTGTCACCGCTTTGCAAGAATCGCATAGCTACCTATATGCGATGCGGCAAGTGCGCGCGGGGCGCCGTGCCGCCGCCGGGAGGCATCGATGGACTGGGACAAGCTGCGCATCTTCCACGCCGCCGCCGAGGCGGGCAGCTTCACGCACGCCGGCGAGTCGCTGCACTTGAGCCAGTCGGCGGTCAGCCGCCAGGTCTCGGCGCTGGAGAAGGACCTGCGACTGCCGCTGTTCCATCGCCACGCGCGCGGCCTCGTCCTCACCGAGCAGGGCGAGCTGCTCTACCGCACCGTCTCCGAGGTGCTGAACAAGCTCCTCATCGTCGAGACGCAGCTCGCCGACTCGACCGCCAAGCCCTCGGGCGAGCTTCGCATTACCGCCCCGATCGGCCTCGGGACCGTCTGGGTGACGCAGCGCGTCAAGGAGTTCATGGACCTCTACCCCGAGATCCGCGTCGACCTCACGCTCAACGACGACCAGATCGACATCTCGATGCGCGCCGCCGACTGTGCCATCTGGACCCGCGAGCCCGAGAACGCCGATCTCATCCGCCGCTCGCTCTTCACTATGCAGGTGCATGCCTACGCATCCACCGCCTATGTGCGGAAGCACGGTGCGCCACAGACGCTCGCCGACTTGGACAAGCACCGCATCGTCTCCTACAGCGGCCATCCCGCCCAGCACCTGACCGCCACCAAGTGGCTCGACACGGTCGGCCGCGAAGGCATGCAGCCACGCGAGGCGGTGTTCCGCGTCAACAGCGCGCTGGCCATGAAGCACGCCATCCGCGCCGGCATCGGCGTCGGCATGATCCCGGACTACATGATGGAGGGCGAGACCGACTTCGTCCCGGTGCTCAACGACATCGAGAGCCCGAAGCTGCCGATCCTGTTCGTCTATCCCGAGGAGATGAAGGCCTCGAAGAAGGTGCAGGTGCTGCGCGACTTCCTCGTCTCCAAGGCGCGGCAGTGGAAGTATTGACCGGCGTGGCGCTTCGCTACGCCGTCAGTCCTTGTCCTCGACCTTCGAAGACACCTGCAGCGACTTGGAATCGAGCTTCAGGTCGTAGCGCTTGCTGTCGGGGCCGATGGCATCGTCGACCTCCCACACGCCATGCTCCAGCTCGATCTCCTTCCAGCTCGTGAAGCCCTGCGACTTGAGCGCCTGCTCCAGGGCCGCGAGCTCGGGCGAGTTGGGCATGCGCCCCTCGGCGGAGGCGGCGAGACCGGAGCAGAGCAGGAACGCCGCCGCGAGAGCGATCGGCTTCGACATGAGACGTCTCCTAAGTCCTCGACAGGATGCCCGATCAGACATGGGAAGTCGGTCGGGTCGCCGGGATAGGCACTGCTACCGAAGGAAGACCGCTCGGATCAGCTCTCTCAGCCCGTCACAAGCGCGATCAGCGACTTGAGACCATCGCCGATCGCACCCTCGCCGAAACGCTGGATGAGGCCGCCGGCGATGGCCGCCGCCACCCATCCGCCCCAGCGCTTGGCCGTCTGACCCCAGTTCACGGCCACGCGCACGTCGATGATCTGATCGGGCAGCGCCGTCTCGGCGGTGAGACCGTCCACACCAACCGTGCGCGCCGAGACGACGAGCTGCAGCTTCTTTCGGCCACTCCAGCGTGGCGTCACGGTCCACCGCCAGCTGGCGAAGTCGTCCGACATCAGCCCGGCGATGCTCTCGATCCACTGCGTCTCCGGCGACACGGTCTCGATCCAGAAGCCGCCGTCGGGCGCCCTGAGCTTGACCGACATCGCCTTGGTCACTTGCACCTCGTGATGGTGCACGCTGCCGGACATGCCGTCGGCGAACGCTTTGATCGAGGCCTTCGCGATGCGCGCCTCGACGACGACCGGCACGCCAGCCCGCATCCGGCGCGGAACGTTCTCGGCCAGTTGGCCGGCTTCCACCGACGCGGGGCCCGACCGGCGGCGATCATCGCCAGCTCGCGCGGCGGCGGCCGGAGGTGCCCGCTCATGGCGCATATCTCGCGGAGGCTCGGGCGGAGGCTCCGGCCACGGCGCATAGGCCGGGGGCGACAGCTGATCCCGGCTGGGCGGCGGAGGCGGCGCGTGCATCGGACTCGGCGCAGGCGGCAGCGCTGGCGGTGCCGCGCCCGCTGACGTCGCGCCGGGCGTCATCGGCGGCCGCGGCGGGAACGACGGCCGCATGCCTCCAGGGCCTGCCGGCTGCGGCGGGGGCGGCGGCACCGGCCTGCTCGCCGGGATCGGCGGCGGGGCGTAGGGCGGATGCAATTGCGGCGGCCGCGGCGGAGGTGGAGGCAGCGCCGGACCGCCATGCGGACGTAGGGTTGGCTCGGCCTGCATCGGCGGCGGCATCGGAGGCGGCGCCCAGTGGGGCTCGACCTGCGGCGGCGCGACCGGCGACGGCGCCGGGCGGACGGGCTCACGCTGCCACTCCGGCTCGCGCGAGTCATACGAAGGCTCGGCCGCGGCCTCATCCTCGAAATCTGGCGCCGGCTCCTCCGCCGCTGGTGCGGGGGAGGGCTGCGGGGGCGGCACCATCGGCTCGAATGCCGGCTCGTAGCCGTGACGTTCCGGTTCGGGCGCACGGACCGGAGGATGCGTGCGTGTCTGCACCCGCTCCCGCGCAGTGGCCAGGATATCCTCGGTCACCGGACTGGCAGGGGAGGACGCCGGTGCCTCGTTCCACCCGGACGGCGCCGGTGGCGGAGGTGGCGCGGCCGGACGCGGCGGCGGTGCGGCGGGAGCGCGCAGCACCCGGATCGCCTCCTCGAAGGTCAGCCCCTGCGCCCGCAGCATGTGCGCGGCGATCGTCCGGCCGTCGCCGACGACAGCAGCCAGCACGATGGCACCGTTGATCTCTTTCCGCCGGCCCTTTGCGGCGGCCGCGGCTGAGGCCTCGAGGATACGCTTCAGCTCGCCGGCCACCGTCATGGCCAGCGGCTCGCCCGGCTGGAACCGCTCCTCGATGCGGCCGAGATGGGTCGAGACGTCGGCCTCGAGCCGGGAGAGATCGACCTGGCTCGCCTCCAGCACCTGCCCGGCGTCGGGGTCCTGCGTCAGCGCCAGCAGCAGGTGCTCGAGCGTGACCTCGCGATGCATCTGCGCCGCGGCATAGTCGGACGCGCGCTGCAGCGCTGCCGCCAGGTTCGGCGACATCGGGATCCGGCCAAGCTCGTCGACGATCATGCGCGCTGCAATCCACTCACTCTGCTTGCCGGTGCATCCTGCCAGTTGCTCCGCCTAACGCTTTGACACGACACGGTGCGAATCTTTGCGGTGCGGGAATCGTAGCCGATCCGCCGCCCCGAGGCACGGCTCGATGTAGCGCCGCATTGTGAGGGAATTCCGTTGAGGCAACCGGGCAACGGGATATAACTGCCGCGCCAAAGCCGGGCCGACCCGGCCGACCACCAGGAACGAGCGAAATGGCGACAGAGACCAAGTCCGCGCGGCCCACCTCCGCTCCCCAGTTGGAGCCGCAACCGTCGGCACACACCCAGGCGCGCATCCTCGCCGAGGCGCTGCCGAACATGCTGCGCTATGACGAGCAGACGGTGGTCATCAAGTTCGGCGGTCACGCCATGGGCGACGAGGCCCTGGCCAAGGCCTTCGCCCAGGACATCGTTTACCTGAAGCAGTCCGGCGTCAACCCGATCGTCGTCCACGGCGGCGGGCCGCAGATCGCCAACATGCTGAAGAAGCTGGAGATCAAGTCGGAGTTCGTGCACGGGCTCCGGGTCACTGACAAGCCCACCGTCGAGGTCGTCGAGATGGTGCTCGCGGGCCTCATCAACAAGGACATCGTCTCGACCATCAACGGCCAGGGCGGCAAGGCGGTCGGCATCTGCGGCAAGGATGCCAACCTGATGATCGCCAAGAAGATCACCGAGATGCCGGACCCGCAGTCCAACATCATGAAGGTGGTCGACATCGGCTATGTCGGCGACCCGCTCGAGGTCAACCCGCACATCGTCGACGTGATCTCCAAGTCGGACCTGATCCCGGTCATCGCCCCCGTCGGAGTGTCCCGGGAAGGCGAGACGCTGAACATCAACGCCGACAGCTTCGCCTCCGCGCTCGCCGCCCGCATGAAGGCCAAGCGCCTGCTGCTGCTGACCGACGTCGAGGGCGTGCTCGACAAGTCCGGCAAGCTGGTCGAGGAGCTGACCGTCGACGAGGCCCGCGCGCTGATCCGCGACGGCACCATCTCGGGCGGCATGATCCCCAAGATCGAGGGCTGCATCGAGGTTGTCGAGGCGGGCGTCGAGGCCGTCGTCATCATCAACGGCAAGGTGCCGCATTCCGTCCTGCTCGAGCTCTTGACCGACCACGGCGCCGGCACCCTCGTCGGCAAGCGCACCGGCAAGGCGAAGGGCAAGACGGGCTGATCAGGAGCGCTGGGGCGGCTCTACCGCCCCCGCTTGATGTCCTGCACGGCCTGCTCCAGCGCCTGCAGGAAGCGCGACCGGTCCTCGCGGGTGAACGAGGCGTTGAAGCCGCGGGATTCACCCGTCTCGCGAAGGTGGCGCTGCAGGTCGCGCATCGCCAGCGCCATGCCGATGCCCTGGTTCGTGAACGGTTTCCCCGTCGGCCCCAGCACCTTGGCCCCGGCCGCGAGGCAGCGCGACGCGAGCGGGATGTCGGCCGTGACCGCGATGTCCTTCGGCCCGATCCGCGTCGCGATCCAGTCGTCCGCGGCGTCGGGGCCTTCGGGCACCATCACCCGCTCGACCAGCGGGCTCTCCGGCAGCCGCATCCAGCTGTTCGACACGAAGGCGAGCGGCAGCTGGTGCCGCTCGGCGACGCGCAGCACCTCCTCCTTCACCGGGCAGGCATCGGCGTCGACGTAGATCCGGATCGGTGCGGGCTCGGTCACCGCCCCTCCCGCTCGCTTTCGAGCAGCGCCTTGCAGGTCGCGGGGTCGCCGGCCTTGTCGAGCAGCATCACCCGGTCGTCACCATCCTTGCCGCCAAACGAGATGAAAACCGAGCCCTCGAGCCCCAGGCCCTCCGCACTGGGCTCGACGCGCAGCCGCCCGCCGTCGAGGCGGAGCAACAGATTCCCGCCATCGCCCTCAACATGGCAGCGGCTGCCCACTCCCTCGGGCTTGCAGTAGATGGCGCCCTCGAAGCGCTCCCGCTTGCCCCTGAGCTCGGCTTCGAGCAGCAGCACCGTGCGGCCATTGTCCACGGCACCGTTCGGCCGGCGCGATAGCGCCAGGAACGTCACCGTCTGGCGGGGATGCCTGTCAAGATGCCGGGCGTCGTATCGGCGCGCGAAGCACGTCGTTTGACCGGCCGGGAACCGGTCCTCCACAGGCCCCGCCGCGGCCGGACCGGTCATGAGGATGCCGGCGGCGAACCCGAGCGCAGGGATGAGCGACAGCAACGTGCCCAGGCTCCGCATGCGTCGCTTGCTCCCGTTCCGTCGGGTCGCCTACTCCGCCGCCTCGGCCGCGCTCTCGTGGTGGGCGAGATACCGCTCGGCCTCCAGCGCCGCCATGCAGCCCATGCCGGCCGCCGTCACTGCCTGCCTGTAGACCTCGTCCTTGACGTCGCCGGCCGCGAACACGCCGGGGATGTCGGTGGCCGTCGAGTCCGGCTTGGTGATCAGGTAGCCGCCCGCCGTCGTCGGCAGCTGGCCCTTGAACAGCTCCGTCGAAGGCGCGTGCCCGATGGCGATGAAAACGCCGTCCGCCTTGACCTCGGTGAGCGCGCCCGTCTTGACGTTCTTGAGCCGCACGCCGGTGACCGACTTCGGATCCTCGGTGCCGACAATCGCGTCGACGGCGCTGTCCCAGACGACCTCGATCTTCGGGTTCTTGAACAGCCGCTCCTGCATGATCCGCTCGGCCCGGAAGCTGTCCCGGCGATGCACGACCGTGACCTTGCTGGCGAAGTTGGTGAGGAAGATTGCCTCCTCGACGGCCGTATTGCCGCCGCCGACCACGACCACCTCCTTGCCGCGGTAGAAGAAGCCGTCGCAGGTGGCGCACGCCGAGACGCCGAAGCCCTGAAAATGCTTCTCTGACGGGATGCCGAGCCAGCGCGCCTGGGCGCCGGTGCAGATGATCACCGTATCGGCCGTGTAGACGTCGCCGGAATCGCAGGTGAGCCGGAACGGCCGCGCCTTCAGGTCGACCTTGGAGACGTGGTCGAAGATGATCTCGGTGCCGACGTGCTCGGCCTGCGCCTTCATCTGCTCCATCAGCCACGGCCCCTGGATGGCCTCGGCGAAGCCCGGATAGTTCTCGACCTCGGTTGTGATGGTGAGCTGCCCGCCCGGCTGGATGCCCTGGATCAGGATCGGCTTCAGCATGGCGCGGGCGGCGTAGACGGCGGCCGTGTAGCCGGCCGGACCGGAGCCGATGATCACGACCTTGGTGTGCCGGGGGGCGGTGGCGGCGGTGCTCATGTCGGGTTTTTCCCTGCTCGAAAGTTCGGCCACCGATATAGGACGCCGCGCGGTCCGGGGCGAGGGGTGACGATGCCGCGACTCGAACGATGCTGGGGCTGCCGCCGCGCCGTGGTCGGGGCGCAACACCCGGCCGCGATTCGCCCCCTCGAGCCGCATGGTTTACGAGTGGTTGAGCGAAACCCGGCTATGATCCCGCCGAATTCCGTCCTCGGGGTCCGTTGAGAAGGTAGATGATGAAGCGGGTAGCTGTGACGTTGGCCGCCGCGATGGGGGTTGCGGCCATGGGTGCCGTGCCGGCCCATGCCGGTGGCGCTTGGCCCGGCTTCGACGGCCAGTCCTGGGGCATCGAGGTCGGCGGCCTCGGCGCTGTCATGCCTGCCTACGAAGGCTCCAAGAAGTACGTCGTGCGCGGCTTCCCCTTCGCCTACCCCACGTTCGGCGGTCCTGACGGCGACAGCAACTTCCAGATTCGTGGCATCGATGACGTCCGCTACCGGCTGATTCGCCTCAACGGGTTCGAGGCGGGGCCCCTCGCCGGCTGGCGCTTCGGCCGCCAGCAGGACGACGCCGATCACCTCAGGGGTCTTGGCGATGTCGATGGCGGACTGGTCGTGGGTGCCTACGCCGGCTACCGGATCGGCCAGCTGATGCCCTACGTCTCCTATCATCATCAGGTGACCGGAGACGAGACCGGCGGCATCCTGCGCTTCGGCGTCGAGGCCAAGCAGCGCTTCAATCCCTGGCTCGAGGTGACGGCCAATGCCGGCGCCACCTGGGCCTCGTCGCAGTACATGGACAGCTTTTTCGGTGTGACGGCGGTACAGTCGGCGAATTCCGGGCTGGCCCCGTTCGACGCCTCGTCCGGCATCAAGGATGCCTTCATCTCGCTGACTGGTAGCATCCGCATCGACGACCAGTGGGGCGTCAAGGTGTTCGGCCGCTACTCGCGCCTCGTCGGCGACGCGGCCTCGAGCCCGATCACCGAGACCGAGAACCAGTTCATGGCCGGAGCCGCCGTAACGTATCGCTTCACGTTCGGCCGCTGAGCCCCGCTTGCGGCCTCTGGTCTACCGTGCGAGCGCCTTTTCGAGCTCGGCTTTGGACATTCGCGACCGGCCAGGAATGTTGCGTTTCCTCGCCCGCGCATAGAGATCCGCACGAGTGGTCCCGCGCTTGGCGGGCGCCTTGATCTGCGCCCCACGCGCCCCCTGCCGCCCTTCCTTCTGCGCCTGCGCCGTCTCGCCCCGGCGCTCCTTGGCCTTTGTCTTGCGCAGGTTGCGGCGGTTTGCCTTCGGGTTCTCGCGCTTGGATGCCCCGGCCTCCTCGAGCGCGATGGCGATCGCCTGCCGCCGGCTTTTCACCTTGCGGCCCTGTCCCCGCTTCAGCTCGCCGTGCTTGAACTCATGCATGACGCGGCCGACGGTCTGCTGTTGCGCCTTGGTCTGCTTGGATTTGTTGCGGCTCGCCATGGTCCGGGTCTCCTCACGGAGAGCAACGCAGCCGGCCCGAGCACGGTTGCCACCCTACCCCACGGCGGCCGCCTGCCCACATTTTAATCACCGTTCAATTGTTGACATGCCTCAATGTCCATCTGTGTCGCGAATGGCAGAGTAAGTCGAAAGTCTGAGGTCGAATGTTCGCCAACCGGAGGCCGCCGCGGCAAGCGGCGGGCACGTCATGGACGACAGCTGGCTCCTGCCCCACGCGGCCCAGATTATTCTGGCACTTGCGGTTTTCGGATTGATGGCGTGGATCGCCGAGGCCGTGCTCGGCCCAAGGCTCAAGGGTAGCGGCGGCTGGAGGCAACTCGCGGCCACCTTCCCGGCCGGCTCCCATACACCCAAGGAGATCATTCCCAGGCAGACGCTGAAGGTCGGCAAGGTCATCTGGCGGAACTGCGTCCGCGTCGGCCTGGGCGAGGACGGCCTCTACCTCGCGAACACGAGCCCGGTGCCGTTCCTGAAATGGCCCGACTTGCTCATCCCTTGGACGCAGTTCCACTCAGCGGTGCCGACCACTTTGTTCTGGCGCCAGCACGTCATGCTCGGCATCGCAAGCCCGGAGATCGGCACCATTACGGTGCCTGATGATCTCTACCGGCGAATGCTGCCCCACCTTCCTGTCTCCGTGCAATTGAAGGACGAAGCTGTCGCGTCTTGGTTCGAGCGCGCCAACGGTCAGCTGTGAGCCGGGGCCATCCGGCCCTGGCCTTCATCAGCAAAGCGTCGACGCGCCAGGCTTCACGAGTGCGTGTTGAGACAGCGGCTTCAGTCGGGCTCTGACCCTCCGTGCTGCACTTCGGCAACCCTGCAACCAAGTCTTTGCGGGAGCATCGACAAACCGTGCCCGCCTGTGGTGTTGTCACGGCGAGCCGTGCGGTCGCGCCGCGGGCTGGTACATGCTTCAGTCCGCTGAAGCGACGGAGAGATCGAATGAGCACCCCCTCGGCTGCCAACAATGGCGCCGACAAGACTTCCTCCTCCTCGGCGCCGGCTGGCCTGCCGTGGTGGGCGACGGCGCTCCTGGCCTTGCTCGCCATCGTCGCCGTGTTCGCCACGGTCCGGCTCACAACGGCAGCCAATCAGATCGCCACGCTGACCCGCGAGCGCCAGGCTGCCCTGGATGACAAGGCCCGCGTCGAGCACGACCTCGTCGCGATCCGAAAGCAGGTCGAGGACATGAAGGGAATGCTGTCGCTGACGCAGGCCGACCTCAAGAAGATGCAGGAGGACGCGAAGAGCGCCGGCGCGCAGATGACGCAGCTGAACGACAAGGCCAGGGCGCTCGAGGCCGACGCTGGCAAGCTCAATGGCGAGCTCCAGGCCGCGCGCGCCGAGGCCCAAAGCCAGAAGCAGCGCGCCTCGGAACTGGAGCACGAGCTCGGCAAGGCCAGAAGCGACATGCAGGCGGCGACGGGTGACACCCAGAAGCTGCGGGCCAGCGCCGCGGCGGCGGAAAAGGCCAAGGCCACGGCCGAGGCACGGGCGGCATCGCTGGAGCGCGAGGTCGAGGGCTTGACCAAGCGTCTGCTCGAGACCCAGCGGATGGTCGACGACTTGCGTGCCGGCCGCAAGACGGCGCCGGTCCCGAACGCTCCGATCAGCCAGTAGCTGCCCGGCCGCCACGCGGACGCCGCTCCGCCGCCATTGCTCCGTAAGCTTATTCCGCTCCGGCGAAGATTTTTGCCGAAGTGATGCAGCTTTGCACGCTTTGGCCAAGCACGGATCGTCTATTCGCCCGTCCGTGACCTGCAACGTAGACGGACCAATGCGCACTGCTGTCAATGCCCGGCGACAGCGAGCGTTTTTCAAGTCTTAGCAAAAAAATCGGAATTGTCCGGCGGCATTCGGCGCCCTTCGATTGCTCAGAAAGCATCCGAATATCTTGTACGAATTCAACAAAGAGTCGTGTCGCGGATGCTCTAGCTGCCCAGCCGGTCGCTCTCCAATGTAGGTGTTGCCGCGCGTTCATGCGGTAGCCTGCGTGGGGGACACACGTTATGCAGCAGCTGAAGAGTAGGAAGACATCGCCCGAGGCCGTCGAGCTGTGGACACGGCGGGCTGATGCGCTCAAGGCCGGCACCGTGCTGGTTTCAGAGAAGCCGGACCGCGAGGAATGGACGCACGACGAGATCCGCGTCTGGCGCTACGCCGCCGCCATTAGCCGCCGAATGAACAGGCTGCACTGAGCCGCCCCGAGGGGCCGCTCCTCAGCGTGAGGCATCGGCCGTGGTGCCATGCACCCGGTCGATCCACCGCTGCACGATGTCGAACGATCCGAAAAGATAGTGCTGGATGTGCGCGGCCTCGGGGAAGGTCACGATCTCTTTGGGCTCCGAGGCTGCGTCGAACACCGCCCGGCCCATCGCCACAGGCACGATGACGTCGCGCTCGCCGTGCAGGACCAGGAGCGGCGCGCGCACCCGGTCGATGTAGCGCATCGACTCGTACCGGTCGAGCAGCAGCCAACCCACCGGCAGCCAGGGGTAATGCAGCGCCGCCGTCTCGACCATGGTCGTGTAGGGCGAATCCATGATCAGCCCGCCGACCTCGCGGCTGGCCGCGATCTGCACCGCGACACCGGTGCCGAGTGACTCGCCGAACAGGATGATGTCGCGGGGCCTCACGCCTTCCCGGATCAGGAGGTCATAGGCCAGTCCGGCATCGGCGACGTTGGCGCGCTCGGACGGACGCCCGGTGGAGCCGCCGTAGCCACGGTAGGTCATCATCAGCATGCCGCGGCCGCTCGCGTGGAACTTGCGCACCCGCTCGTAGCGGGCCGCCAGCGATCCTGCGTTGCCGTGGAAATAGAGGATCGTCGGCTGTCCCGTCGCCGCCTTCGCGTACCACGCGATCACCTGCTCGCCATCCGGCGTCGCGATGACACGCTCCTCCACGCCCTCGAGGCCGAGACTCGCGGGTGCGGTCCGGATCGTGTCCGGGAAATACATCAGCCGCCGCTGCAGCACGAAGGCACCGCCGGCCACGAGCGCGAAGATGCTCGACGCGGCGATGGCCGCCTTGATGAGAAGTGACATTCGGGATCCGAACAAGAACTGCGGGGGCCGCGGCAGGCAGCGCAATCAATGCTGCGCGACCTCGTGCGGCTTGTCATCATAGCACTTGAGCAGGCGCTCCGCCCGCTCCGGGCCTGGCAGGTGCCCGGCCGCCGAGCCTTGGCTCACCGATAGCACGGGGCCGAACGCCTCGACATCCTGCCGCGAGATGACGCCGTGATCGCGGCCGTAGCGGATGGCCCAGCAGTCGGCGTCGTTCTCGTGCTCCGGCGCGAACGCCATCCAGTGCCCGAGCACGTGGTGTGCGCATTCGTGCAGGTAGAAGAACAGCTGCATCTTGTCCGGGAGCAGCGCCATGATGTTGGGATCGAGAGCGATGATCGGCACGCGATTGACGACGCCCGCGCGGCCGACGTCGCCGAGATTGATGATGCGATAGGTCCGGACCGGCCGGCCGCGGATATCGCGGCATTCGACGCTTACGCCGGCGAAGGTTTCAGGCCCGGCGGAGGTGTCCTCGTCGGCTCTAGCCGGCTGGGCGAGCGCCATGACAGCCGCCAGCGCCATTACCGCCGGCACCATGCCGGCGGCGAGAGCGGTCGCGAGCCGCAGTCGAGCAAGACCAGCGATGACCAAGGCTCCCTCGATCCTCCCCGCTAACCCGTATCGAATACCCGATCGCAACCATAATCCAACGGCTCGGGATGCGTGATCAACTCCCGTTCATCGCGGCTATCCGCCGCCGTCGGCTCGAGCATCAGTTGTTCCACCGGAGCAGCAAGCGGGTTAACCGGCTGGTAACCACGTCGGCGCTTTTCTAGGCAGGTGTTCGCGTACCCGAGGAGTCCCCCGCGTGCCTGCTCCGGCCCTCACCCCCCGCCGCCTTCTCCCAATCCTTGCCGCCCTGACGGCCGCCGCCCTCGCCGCGGGCTGCGCCTCGCGTGTCGTCGTGCAGGACGAGCCGCCGCGCCGGCCGCTCACCACCTCCAGCCTGCCGGCGCCGACGCCCCCGCAGCCGGTCCCCGCCGTACGCCCCCTCGACCGGCCTTACGCCTGGAACCAGTCGCCGAGCCGCCTCAAGGTGGGCGGCCCGCCGCCACCCGCCGCCGCTTCGGCCCCGGCTACCGCCCGGCCGGCGACGCACGTCGCCGCGGCCCCCGGCCAAAGGACGCACGTCGTGGCGCCCGGCGATACGCTCTACGGTCTCTCGCGCCGCTATCACGTCTCGATGGACGCGCTGATGGCGACCAACCGCATGCGCTCTCCGGTCATCAAGCCCGGCGACACGCTGGTATTGCCTCGCTAGTGTAGCGCATCTGACGTTTGGTCCCCGGTCGCGGCGGTCCCTAAGCCAAACGTCAGATGCAAAAGCTACACTAGGAACAGATGCTTGCTAGTGTTCCTCATGGTTCCAACATTTGCTCGCCACCCCGACGCACAGGGAAGCAAATGGCGGAACCGGAACACTAGCGGGAGAGGCGCGGGAACAAGGCAATTGACCGCGGCCCCGCGCGCGGGCAAACCGACGCTCCATGATCGGAGTCTTCGATTCAGGCCTCGGCGGCCTCACCGTGCTGCGCGCCCTCGTGCGCCGCTTTCCGGAGGTGTCGTTCACCTATCTGGGCGACCACGCCAACGTGCCCTATGGCAACCGGCCATCGGACGAGGTCGTCGATCTCACGCGAGCGAGCGTCGAGCACCTGTTCGAGCGCGGCTGCCAGCTGGTTCTCCTCGGCTGCAACACGGCCACCGCGGTGGCCGCCCGCAGCCTCCAGCGCAACTGGCTGCCGCAGTCGCGCTGGCAGGGACACAACATCATCGGCATCGTCGCCCCGACGGTGGAGGCCGCGACCCAGACGCCTTGGGCCGTGACGTCGCCTCAGTATCCACAGAAGTACAATTCGGACCTCATCGGCGTCTTCGGCACCACCCGCACCATTTCTTCCGGGGTTTACGCCGAGGAGATCCGCAAGCGCTGCCCGCGCGTCGAGGTCCACCAGCAGGTCTGCGCCGACCTGGCCGGCGCCATCGAGAACGAGGCCTCCGAGGCCGAGCTCGACGCGCTGGTCGCCGAGGGCGTGGCCGGGCTCATGAGGCAGACCAAGGATCAGCCTCCGCACCGCGCCATTCTCGGCTGCACGCACTTCCCGCTGGTCGAGCACCTGTTCCGCAAGCACCTGCCCGCCTTCACCCGCATCCTGTCGCAGCCCGAGATCGTCGCCGACAGCCTCGAGGACTATTTGGCGCGCCACCCGCGCTATCGCGGCGAGGATCGCTCCGGCCGCCTGCGGCTGCTGACCAGCGGCGACGCCGTGGAGATCAGCGCCCGGGCCCGGGTTTTCTGGCCGGACGCGCCCCCGTTCCAGGCCTTGCTGGCTGCGGATGCGGGCAACGGCTGACCAGTGGAAAGTCTTCGAATCCGCGCCGGTTAAGCCTATTTATCCGGGAGTAGCACGCGCACGCCCACGGCGGGCCAGAATGCGCGGCGTGAAAGGCTGAGGACGCATGAGCCAGCACACGAAACCCGAGGATGGCGCACCTCACGCTGGAGCCTGCTGCGCGGCCCACGCGGCCGGCGCCGCGGACAGCCACTCCATCGCCGCAACGGCCCACCACGGCTACGCCCACGAGCCGACCGAAGGCCAGGCGATCGACCCGGTCTGCGGCATGACCGTCGATATCGGCACCGCGAAGTGGAAGACCGAGCACGAGGGCCACTTCTACTTCTTCTGCAATCCCAAGTGCCTCGATCGCTTCACGGCCGACCCGGCGCGCTACCTCGACTTCGAGGCTAAGGAGCGAGCCGCCCAGGCCGAGGCGGACGCCATGCCGCCCGGCACCCGCTACACCTGCCCGATGCACCCCGAGATCATCCAGGACGGTCCCGGCATCTGCCCGCTGTGCGGCATGGCGCTGGAGCCGATGGGCATTCCCCCCGCCAGCGCCGGCCCCAGCCCCGAGCTCGTCGATTTCCGCCGCCGCTTCATCGTCGGCGCGGTCCTCACGGTCCCGCTCGTCGTCATCGCCATGGGCGAGCACCTCGGCCTGCCGGTGAGAAGCTCCCTCGGTCCGAGCCTCTCACAGTTGATCCAGCTCCTTCTCGCCGCGCCCGTCGTGCTGTGGTGCGGCCAGCCGTTCTTCGAGCGCGGCGTCCAGTCGGTTCGCAACCAGAGCCCGAACATGTGGACGCTGATCTCGCTCGGCGTCGCCGCGGCCTCCATCTATAGCGTTGTCGCCACTCTGGCGCCGGGCGTGTTCCCGCGCGCCATGCGCGGCCCCGGCGGTGTCGTCGACGTCTACTTCGAATCGGCCGCCGTCATCGTCGTGCTGGTGCTCCTGGGTCAGATCCTCGAGCTGAAGGCACGCGAGCGCACATCGGGGGCGCTCTCCGCGCTTCTGAGCCTCGCGCCCAAGACGGCGCGCCTGATTACCGCCGACGGCAGCGAGAGCGACGTCCTGCTCGAAACGGTGCGGCCCGGCAGCCGTCTCCGCGTCCGCCCCGGCGAATCCGTCCCCGTCGACGGCGTTGTCGTCGAGGGCCACTCGGCGGTGGACGAGAAGCTGCTCACCGGTGAATCGCTCCCCGTCGACAAGGCCCCCGGGGACGAGGTCACCGGCGGCACCATGAACAAGAGCGGATCGTTCGTCATGGAGGCCCGCCGCGTCGGCGCCGAAACCGTCCTCGCGCGCATCGTCGGGCTCGTCGCGGACGCGCAGCGCAGCCGCGCGCCCATCCAGCGCCTCGCCGATCAAGTCGCCGCCTGGTTCGTGCCCGCCGTCGTCGCCGTCGCCGCTCTCGCCTTTGCCGGATGGATGCTGTTCGGACCGAAGCCGGCCATCGCCTACGCCATCGTCGCGGCTGTCTCGGTCCTGATCGTCGCCTGCCCGTGTGCGCTCGGACTGGCGACCCCGATCTCGATCATGGTCGCCACCGGCCGCGGCGCCCGCGAGGGTGTTCTGGTGCGCTCGGCGGAAACTCTCGAGGGGCTGGCATCGGTGGATACGCTCGTCGTCGATAAGACCGGCACGCTGACGGAGGGCAGGCCGGCGCTGGCATCGGTCTCCCCGCGAGAGGGCTTCGACGAGGCCTCGATCCTGCGCATCGCGGCGAGCCTGGAGAAGGGCAGCGAGCACCCGATCGGCGACGCGATCATCGCCGCCGCGGCCGCGCGCGGCATCGCATTGGCTCCCACGCGGGGTTTCGAGGCGGTGCACGGGCTCGGCATCACCGGCGAGGTCGAGGGCCGCAGCGTCGCCCTCGGCAACCTCGCCATGATGCGCAAGGCGGGCCTATCCAACTCCGCAGGGGAGGACGTGCTCGCCGCCGCCGAGAAGGAAGCGCGCGAGCTGGCGGCCGAAGGCAGGACGGCGTTGATGCTGGCCGTCGACGGCCGGCTGGCCGGCATTCTCGCCGTCGCCGATACCCTGAAACCGAGCGCCGCCGGAGCCCTGGCGGATCTCCGGTCGAGAGGCATCGAGGTCATCATGGCCACTGGCGATAATGCCGTCGTGGCGGAGAGCATCGCGCGACAGCTCGGCATCACGCGGGTCCACGCAGAAGTGCTCCCCGTCGAGAAGTCGCGCATCGTGTCCGAGCTAAAGGCCCAGGGGCGCAAGGTCGCCTTCGCCGGCGACGGCGTCAACGACAGCCCAGCGCTCGCTGCCGCCGACGTCGGCATCGCCATGGGCACCGGCGCCGATGTCGCCGTCGAGAGCGCCGGCATCACGCTGCCGAAGGGCGACCTGAGAGGCATCGTCCGCGCCCGCGCGCTGTCCGAGGCGACGCTGTCGAACATCCGCCAGAACCTCGCCTTCGCCTTCGGCTACAACATGCTCGGCGTGCCGGTCGCGGCGGGAGTGCTCTATCCGGTGTTGGGCGTGCTTCTGTCGCCGATGATCGCCGCCGCGGCGATGAGCCTGTCGTCGGTCAGCGTCATCACCAACGCGCTGCGCCTCGCTACGGTGCGCTTGCCGGGCGATCCGGCAACCTGATCCTCATCCTTGCTCGAAAAAGAGAAAGCCGCCGGAGGGGTCTCCGGCGGCTTTCTTCATGTCATGTGGTGATCGAGGCGGATCAGCTGCGCTCGCGGCGCGGGCCGCGGCGATCGCCGCCGCGACCGCCCTCGCGGTCACGGCGCGGCGGACGCTCGGCCGAGAACTGCTCCTCGGGCGGCGCGCCTTCCTCGCGCGGGATCTCGACGCCGGTCGTCTGGTCGACGATCTTCATCGACAGGCGGACCTTGCCGCGATCGTCGAAGCCGAGCAGCTTGACGAACACCTCCTGGCCCTCCTTGACCACCTCGCCGACAGTGGCCGGGCGGCCCTGCGTCAGCTGCGAGATGTGCACGAGGCCGTCCTTGGCGCCGAAGAAGTTCACGAACGCGCCGAAGTCCATGATCTTCACGACCTTGCCCTTGTAGACCTGGCCGACCTCGGGCTCCGACGTGATCTCCTTGATGCGCTTCAGCGCCGCCTCGATGGACTCGCGCTTCGACGCCGCCACCTTGACGGTGCCGTCGTCCTCGATGTCGATCTTGGCGCCGCTCTCCTCGACGATCGAGCGGATCACCGAGCCGCCCGAGCCGATCACCTCGCGGATCTTGTCGGTCGGGATGTGGATCGTCTCGATGCGCGGCGCGTGCTCGCCGAGCTCCGTGCGGGCGCCGGTCAAGGCCTTCGACATCTCGCTGAGGATGTGCAGGCGCCCGGCTTTCGCCTGGTCGAGCGCGATGCGCATGATCTCTTCAGTGATGCCGGTGATCTTGATGTCCATCTGCAGCGACGTGACGCCGGTGGCCGTACCCGCCACCTTGAAGTCCATGTCGCCGAGGTGGTCCTCGTCACCGATGATGTCGGAGAGCACGGCGAACTCGCTGCCCTCCTTGATCAGGCCCATGGCGATGCCGGCCACGGGTGCCTTGAGCGGCACGCCGGCGTCCATGAGCGCGAGCGAGGTGCCGCACACCGAGGCCATCGACGACGAGCCGTTCGACTCCGTGATCTCGGAGACGACGCGGACCGTGTAGGGGAAGTCCTCGTGCTTCGGCATCAGCGGGTGCACGGCTCGCCACGCGAGCTTGCCGTGGCCGATCTCGCGGCGGCCGGGCGAGCCCATGCGGCCCGTCTCGCCGACCGAGTACGGCGGGAAGTTGTAGTGCAGCATGAAGCGCTCCTTCTTGGAGCCTTCGAGCGCGTCGATCCACTGCTCGTCGTCGCCGGTGCCGAGCGTGGCCACCACCAGCGCCTGCGTCTCGCCGCGGGTGAACAGCGCCGAACCGTGGGTGCGCGGCAGCACGTGCACCTCGCTCATGATCGGGCGCACGGTGACGAGGTCGCGCCCGTCGATGCGCTGGCCCGTCTTGACGACGGTGGAGCGCATGATGTCCATCTCGACCTTCTTGAAGGCATCCGAGAGGAGCACCTTCTCGTTGGGGTCGTCGGCCGGGATCTCGATCGACGAGAACACCTTGCTCTTGGCCTGGTCGACGAGGTCGTTGCGCTTCTGCTTCTCGGCCGTCGAGAACGCGGTCTTGAGATCCGCCTCGACCAGCTCGCGCACGCGGCCCTCGTACTTCGAGGTGTCGGGCAGCTTGATGTCCCAGGGCTCCTTGGCCGCCGTCTCGGCGAGCTTGATGATGGCCTGGATCACCGGCTGGAAGTGCTTGTGGCCAAACATCACGGCCTCGAGCATCTGCGTCTCGGGCAGCTCCTTGGCCTCGGATTCGACCATCATCACGGCGTCGTGCGTGCCGGCGATGACGAGATCGAGCGTGCTCTCGGCCATCTCGTCGATCATCGGGTTCAAGACCAGCTCGCCGCCGATCATGCCGACGCGCGCCGCGGCGATCGGGCCGAGGAACGGCAGTCCGGACAGCGTCAGCGCCGCCGAGGCCGCGACCATCGACACGATGTCGGGATCGTTCTCCATGTCGTGCGACAGCACGGTGACGACGATCTGCACCTCGTTCTTGAAGCCGTCGACGAACAGCGGACGGATCGGGCGATCGATGAGACGCGAGGTCAGCGTCTCCTTCTCGCTCGGCCGGCCCTCACGCTTGAAGAAGCCGCCGGGGATCTTGCCGGCGGCGTAGGTCTTCTCCTGGTAGTTGACGGTCATGGGGAAGAAGTCGATGCCCGGGCGCACGCTCCTCTCGCCGACGACGGTCGCGAGCACGCTGGTCTCGCCGTATTGCGCCAGGACGGCGGCGTCGGCCTGCCGTGCCATGTGGCCCGTCTCGAGCTTGAGCTTGCGGCCACCCCAATCGATTTCCACGCGATGGATGTCGAACATGTTTCGGTCTTTCGTTTTCGGACTTGTTTCGGACGGTTCTTGCTTGCGAGTGGGCCCCGGCTCGTGGTCCTGCGCCTAGAAGCGCAGGCGCCGCCGCCCCCGGTCTCCCGATGGGAGCCGGCGACGGCGGTCATGTCTGGTGCTGGGGCCCATTCGTATCGGTGGCGGGCGCGGCCGGGCCGCGCGGCCTTCCCTGCTCGAGGCTCAGCGGCGGATGCCGAGCTTGTCGATGATCTTCTGGTATCGGGCGCTGTCCTTGCCCTTGACGTAATCGAGCAGCTGGCGGCGCTGGCTGACCATCTTGAGCAGCCCGCGGCGCGAATGATTGTCCTTCTTGTGCGTCTTGAAGTGGTCGGTCAGGTAGTTGATGCGCTCGGTGAGGATGGCGATCTGCACCTCCGGCGAGCCCGTATCGTTGGCCTTCGTGGCGTTGTCCTTGATGACAACGGCCTTCGCCGCCTTGCGGGCGGGATTGATCAGCGACATCGGGTTTATCCTTTCTTGTAGGGGTGTTTGACGGCGAAGCGAGGCTCCGCCGATGCGGCCACAGCCGGGATGTCGTCCAGCAGGGTCGAACGAAAGCGCGCGCAGGCCTCGGCCCGAGCGGCTGGCGCCCTTATACACGTTTTGCGGGTGGAGGCGAGGACAAACTGGCCCTGCCACGGGCCGCTTGCCGCCCGGCTGTGTGACCCGTTGGGCCTGAGGATCTACTCGCCGAAAGCCATCGCGACGGCCCCGATCAGGGCGATGAAGGCGGCGGCGGTGAAAAGAACGCTGAACAACGTGAGCATGGTCCCCCCGGATCCTTGCTTGGCAGGGTCAGGATGCCTGCTTCGTCCACAGGCGACTTGATGTCGATCAACTACGCACCGAAAGAGCATCAGATCGGCATGACACCTGATTGCACCACCTTGCTTTCAGAGCCTCGAGCCGCCGCGCGCGGTCGCCAGCGCGCTCATGAGCACGCCAGCGAATTCGCGCCGCTCGTCATCCGTGAGAAAATGGCCGATCGCCCATTGCCGTCCGTGCGATGCCAGCCGCAAGTCCGTCCGGCCGTCGTTCCCTTGCTCGAGCCGCACCTGCGCCCAGTATGGATTGAGTTCCAGCGCATCGGATTTTCCCGACGGCTGCACGCGCGTGACCTTGAGCAGATCCGACGTCAGCTCGATCAGCTCGTACTGCCGCCCGGAGCGGTAGTTGAGCCGGAACGCGACGTAGATGAGCAGCACGTCGAGCCCGAAGAAGCCGAGCACGGGCCAGGCACCGATGACCAGGAACGCAACGCCGGTGATGAAGCTGACGGCGCCGATGCCGAGCATCAGGGCGAGGAAGCCGTTCGGGCCGAGCGACCGGTGCGGGTGCAGCACCGCGCGGAAGGAAGCCGGGTCTTGCGTCGGGGTCGGTTGTTCGCTCATGTGCTCAGGGTTACTCGGGAAAATTCGAAAGTCGAGTCCGGATGTCAGTCAAAATGGACACGAAACTGCCCAAGAAGAAGGCATCCAGGACGCCCCCCGCGAAGGCCGCGGCGTCCCGGCGCGGTAAGCTCTCGGCCGCCGAGGTCGCCGAGATCTTCGCGCGCTTCGCGACCGCGATGCCGGAGCCCAAGGGCGAGCTCGAGCACGTCAACCCTTATACGCTGCTGGTCGCGGTGGTCCTCTCGGCTCAGGCGACCGATGCCGGAGTGAACAAGGCGACGCGGCCCTTGTTCCAGGTCGCCGACACCCCGGCGAAAATGGTGGCACTCGGCGAGGAGCGGGTGCGTGAAGCCATCAAAACCATCGGGCTCTTCCGCAATAAGGCGAAGAACGTCATCGCGCTCTCGAAGAAGCTGATCACCGAGCATGGTGGCCAAGTGCCGAGGGACCGTGACGCGCTGGAGCAGCTACCGGGCGTCGGCAGGAAGACCGCCAACGTCGTCATGAACATCGCCTTCGGCGAGCCGACGATGGCGGTCGACACCCACGTGTTCCGCGTGGCCAACCGCATCGGCCTGAGCAAGGGCAAGACGCCGCTGGCGGTGGAGGAGGATCTACTCCGCGTGGTGCCGAAGGAGTATGGCGTCCACGCCCACCACTGGCTGATCCTGCACGGCCGCTACCTGTGCAAGGCGCGCAAGCCCGAATGCTGGCGCTGCCCGATCAGGGATATCTGCCGATTCGAGGGGAAGGAGGAGGCCTGATGGCCTCCGTCCCGGCTCAGCTATCCCCCATCTCGCGGCTGGCGGCGTCCTCGAGCGCGCCGACGCCCTGGTTGTCGATGAAGCGGATCACGTCCGCAGCCAGCATGAAGTCCAGCGTGTCGGAATACTTGTTGCCGTCCACCATCCCGGCGCCGATCGAGCCCGAGGCATAGGCGCCGAACGCCACGATCTCGCCGGTCACCAGCGCCCACGTCTCGATCGAGCCGTCGACCACGCGCGTGCCGGTGCGCTTGAGCTCGTCCCACACCTTCTGCGCCCCGGCCAGATCGCCCACCTCGCGCGGCTCCGTCTCCGGCATCACGACGAACGCCGTCATCGGCGCCTCCTCGTCGTCGCCCTGCTCGGGCAGCGGGTGGCTCTCGATCTGCAGCGTTCCGTAGATCGGCACCTGCACGTCGCTGTGGCTCACCGCGCGCAGGATCACGCCGTCGCCGGTATCCGTCGGGCGCTCCCAGACCAGCTTCACGCAGAGATCGTGGATCTTCATGGGCTTTCCTCTCGACCGCGGCCGGCAGGAGCCGGCCATCGGCGCGGTTATGCCACAACCGGAGCATCGCCGCGAGAGCGGCCAGCGGCACGCCCGAGGCTATGGGTCATCTGATCTCGATGGACTGGAAGCGATGGCCGCCGGCCTCGGCCTTGGTCAGATCGGCGGGAGTGATGACGCGCGCGGCTCTGTCGTCCGGCGGCGCGGCGAGGACGTCGAGATTGACCTCGTGCAGCGCGCCGGTGATGCCCCCGTCGGCGGCGGCGTCGAGGCGGAAGTAGAGGCCGTTCCAGGCGTCGATGCCGTACCCCGTCGGCGGCTTGAACAGGAACAGCAGGGAATACTCGAGGTCGGTCAGATCACCCGCCGTTATGCGCCCCTTGAGGTCATAGGGATAGGCGAGGTGGCACCACATCTCCTTCGCTCCCGGCAGACAGCGGAACGGGCGCATCGACAGGAACTCATCGCGGAACTCCGGCGCGTCGAGGGTGACCGTGAACGCGCGGGCGTCACCCTCCGGCGTGAAGTTGACGCGGCCGATGGATAGCCGCTCGCCGGTGGCGGACACGAGCGTGATCTGCCGCTCACCCGTGGGCAGGCCGGCATCCGCGAGCGCGTTCTCGCCGCCCCCGGCCAGCAGCAACAAGAGCATGATCACCAGCAGGCTTCGGACAGCGGCCATCGACGTCCCTCTATTCGGCACACCTCTAACGGGTGGCCTGAGTCATTCTCGGGGCAGTTACGGCTTCTGCAAACCGCCCAATGGTGCAATACGAGGCGGCGCTTCCCTTCGTTTCGGTGAGGCGATATGGCCTCGTGCCTTCGATGCGAACCCTGCGAGGCCCGCCGATGTCCCGCCCCATCCTGCTCGTCGCCGCCGTGGCGCTGATCGACGTCGACAATCGCGTGCTCATCGCCCGCCGGCCGGAGGGCAAGTCCATGGCTGGGCTATGGGAGTTCCCGGGCGGCAAGATCGACGGCGGCGAGACGCCGGAGGCCGCGCTGGTCCGAGAGATCCGCGAGGAGCTGGGCATCGAGCTCTGCGAGCCGTGCCTCTGCCCGTTCAACTTCGCCAGCCACGCCTACGAGAAGTTCCATCTGCTGATGCCGCTCTACATCTGCCGCAACTGGGAAGGCGAGATCGAGCCGCGCGAAGGCCAGGAGGTGAAATGGGTCAAGGCGAGCCGCCTCGCCGACTACCCGATGCCGCCGGCCGACCTGCCGCTGATCCCATGGCTACGCGACCTGCTGGCCTGAGACCGCTCAGCGAGTGACCGGTCAGCGAGCGCCGGCTTGCGCCTCGATGCGCTCCAGCGGCTCGAGCCGCGGCGGCTCAGCGCTCCAGCTCGCCGCGTTGCCCCCCGCCTCCCGGCCCCGCTGGAACAGCGCCCGCATTTCCTTCGGCCGGAACCTCAGCGCATCCTCGATGTCATGGACGTCGTCCGGCACCGCCAGGATTCGGAACTTCCCCTTGGCCTGCCGTGTCGTCACGTAGGCCTGGTAGATCGTCTTATAGGTGAGCCCGCGCATCAGCTCGGCGATCGACCGCTTCGAGATGCCGAGCGCCGTTGCCGGCACCGGCGCATCGCCGGTCTTCAAGGCGAGCTTGCCGTTGATGAGCATGTAGACGGTCTTGGCCTTCTGCGGCCCGCTGACCATGAACGACCTGAGCAGGATCGGCGCCTTGACGCCGCCGTCGACGTGCATGCGCGTCTTGCCGTGCTCGTCGCTGTGACGGACGTAGACCGGCTTGAAGAAGCCCGGGAAGGCCGCCGAGGCGACCAGCACGTCGCGGTAGGTCTCGAGGCGGTCCTTGTGGCCGCTCGCCGCGATGCCTCCCATGTCCCAGACCACGATGGTGCCGCTGTCGAGGTCGGTCGTCGCCACGTACAGCCTCCGGCCCTGCCGGTGCTGCTCCGCGATGGCGTCGAGAAGACTCTCGGTCACCACCTTCTCGACCATGGCCCGGAATGGCGCCGTGTCATAGAGGCTCTCGTGCGCCAGGCCGAAAAGGAAGCCGTTGTCGACGTAGATCTGCTCCTGGGTGATCTGCGTGTAGAACCGCTCGAGCTCGCTGTCCCATTCCGAGCCGAGGAAGGCGAAGTTGGCGATCAGCGCCCCGGTCGAGACGCCGGTGACGATGTTGAACACCGGCCGCTTGCCGGTCTCGCTCCAGCCCTTGAGCACGCCGGCCCCGAACGCCCCGTCAGCGCCGCCACCGGAGATGGCGAGCACGTTGAGCTCCTTCGTCGGAGCCGAGAACGCGACCTGGGCGCCCGCGATGGTCGCTCCGGGCGGCGGCACGAGCGGCTTTTCCTGGGCGCTGAAAAGGGGAATGGCCCCGAACGTCGAGGCCGACACAGAGCCGTCCTCGGGACGGATCGAGGCGGCGCAAGCCGCCAGCATCGCCGCCAGCACGATCGCAATCAGCACTGAGAGACGCACCATCGGCCGGCTCGACCTTCACCCGCGAGACACCCCGGCCCGAGCAGTGATCCGCTCCGGCCCCCTTGGTATGCCCCAGAACTATCAGAGCCACCCGAATACGGCCATCCCTGGGCTGACCTGTCAGATCAGCCGCATCGCCTTGAAGCTGGCGTGGCCATGGCGGCCGACGATGATGTGGTCGTGCACGACGACGCCGAGAGGCTTGGCCGCGTCGACGATCATCTTCGTCATGTCGATGTCGGCCCGCGACGGCGTCGGATCGCCGGACGGGTGGTTGTGCACCAGCACGATCGCCGTGGCCGACAATTCCAAGGCTCGCTTCACCACCTCGCGCACGTAGACCGGCGTGTGGTCGACCGTGCCCTGGCCCTGCACCTCGTCGGCGATGAGCTGGTTCTTCTTGTCGAGGAACAGGATGCGGAACTGCTCGCGCGCCTCGTGGCCCTGCGCGGCGCGGCAGTACTCGATCACCTGGCTCCACGACGACAGCACGGGTTTCTGCCGGATCTCGCCGTGCATGAGGCGCAGCGCCGCCGCCCGGATCAGCTTGAGCTCGGTGACGACGCTGTCGCCGGCGCCCTTGACCTCGCGCAGCCGCGGCTCCGGCGCCGAGACGACCTCCGCGAACGAGCCGAAGCGGGCGATCAGCCGCTTGGCCAAGTCCTTGGTGTCGCGGCGCGGAATGGCGCGGAACAGGATCAGCTCGAGCAGCTCGTAGTCGGGCATGGCGTCCGCGCCGCCCTGCCGGAACCGCTCCCTCAGCCGCTCCCGGTGCCCCGCATGCAGCGGCAGCCCCGCCCCCGGCCCCTCGAGGAACGAGCCCTGCCCTCTCGCTGCCTGATCGTCGTCGCGTCCCGTCACGTCGTGCCGCCCAGCGCCTCCGAGAATAAGCTCCTGTTGTAGCAAATCGGCGCTCGGTGGCGAGACGGTTTCACCCCGGAGCGTGCGGCGGCGGCCCGCAACCATGTGGCGGCTCCGGAATTGACCGCGGGCGCCCGATGCCGGAGTTTCGCACCCGGTTCCACCGCCGAGGTCGCGTCGATGGGAGTTGTACAGAAGCCTGGCCGGAGCGGGCCGGCGATCCTCGTCGCCATCGCGGTGCTGGCCGCTGTCTGGTACGGCCTGCACTACTATCGTCCCTGGCCGTCTGGCCCCGGCACCCACGACCTGACTGATATGCAGCGCAAGGCCGCCCTCGCCAGCGCGTTCCGGCGTGGCGAGATCGCCGCCCTGCGCGAGTCCGGCGAGATGGTGACGCTGGGCAAGCGCGACGTCGCAGGCGTCGGCAAGTCCCGCTGCATCGGCGAGCATGAATGCTATCGCACGGTGAGCGCCCGTCGCGGCCCCGACCGCTGCGGCGAGGTCCACGCCGTCCTCACCTGCGCCTACGAGCTTGTCGACAAGGCCGGCGAGCCCGTCCTCGGCATCCTGAGGACCTTCCGCGGCGGCAGCCAGATCGCGCTCCCCGACCCGTCGCCGGACGCGCCCGAGTGGACCTACGACCACATGCAAACCGAGCGTCCGGACGCCAAGACCGCGGGCGAGAAAGCCTGCCAGATGGGCTATTGCGGCACCAGCTTCGCCCGCTGGAGGCCCCCGCCGCCGCCCGCCGACCCTTATGCCGAATCCCGCCGCCGCTGCGAGGGCGTGCTGGCGGATGTCGCCGGACGCGGCGCCACCTGCCTCGACCCTACAGATCCGAGAAACCGCGAGTTCCGCGATTGCAAGGAGGGCGTTTGCGGCCCGGTGATGGTCGCCGTGCCGACAGGGCGCTACACGCGCGGCACCACCGACAGCGGCATGGAGGCCTTGCGCAAGGCGTTCCCGGACATCCCCCAGCTCGGCAAGGACGAGCAGCCGGCGCACGAGGTGACGATCGGCTATCACCTCGCCGTCGGCAAGCTGGAGATCACCTTCGACGACTGGGAGGCCTGCACCCGCGACATCCGCTGCACCAGCGCACCGGCGCCGAGCGACCAGGGCTGGGGCCGTGGCCGCCGGCCGGTAATCGGAATCTCCTGGGAGGACATCACCCGATCGTACCTGCCCTGGCTCAACGCCAGGCTGGGGCTTTCCGGCCCGTACGCCTACCGCCTGCCGACCGACGCCGAGTGGGAGTATGCGGCCCGCGCCGGCACCACGACGCTCTACGCCTTCGGCGATGCCGGCACACCCTCGGACGCCGTCTACCGCGCCCCCGGCGCCGAGGCAGGCTCGGCCAAGACCGCCGAGACCGGCTCATTGAAGCCCAACGCCTTCGGCCTCCACGACATGCACGGCAACGTGGCCGAGCTGGTCGAGGACTGCATCAATTTCATGATCGGCCCGAGCGACCTGCCGCGCGACGGCTCGGCCCGGGAGACGGACTTCTTCGGCAAGAAGGAGGGCTGCGGCGATCGGGGCCATCGCGGCGGCAGCTACGCCAGCGGGCCGGACGGCATCCGATCGGCATCGCGCGGCACCATGAAGGCCAGCGATCGCAACGCCGCCACCGGCTTCCGCGTCGTCCGCACGCTCTGGCGCCCGCCGAGCTGAGCCCCGCGCGCGAGCCGGCGTTCGGGCCGTCTTGCCTCCACCTAGGAATATTTGAAACCACCGTCGGCATCTTAATCTCCGGCGGCGAATCCGGCATTCGCTGATCTGCGTCAGGGGGACGCGCCAACTCCGGATACAGGATCGCATCCATGCAACGCAAGCTCATGGCCGAGGCCTTCGGCACCTTCTGGCTCGTCTTCGGCGGCTGCGGCAGCGCACTCTTCGCCGCCGCGTTCCCGCAGCTCGGCATCGGATTTGCCGGCGTCTCGCTGGCCTTCGGCCTCACCGTGCTGACCATGGCCTACGCCGTCGGCCACATCTCCGGCGGCCACTTCAACCCGGCCGTGTCCTGCGGCCTCGCCGCCGCCGGCCGCTTCTCCACAGGCGAGCTCGTCGGCTACATCGTGGCCCAGCTCGTGGGCGCCACCGCAGCCGCCGCGGTGCTCTACCTGATCCTCTCGGGCAAGGCCGGCTTCACCTCGGTCGGCGGCTTCGCCTCCAATGGCTACGGCGAGCTGTCGCCGGGCAAGTACTCGATGGTCTCCGCCTTCGTCGCCGAGATGATGCTGACGGCCTTCTTCCTGCTCGTCATCCTCGGCTCGACCAGCAAGCGCGCCCCGGCCGGCTTCGCACCCATCGCCATCGGCCTCTGCCTGACGCTGATCCATCTCGTGTCGATCCCGATCACCAACACGTCGGTCAACCCGGCCCGCTCGACCAGCCAGGCGCTGTTTGCAGGCGCCGACGCCATCTCTCAGCTATGGCTGTTCTGGGCCGCGCCCATCCTCGGCGCCGTCGTCGGCGGCCTGATCCACAAGTCTCTGCTGTCGGACGACTGACCGGCGGCGGCTCTAGACACGCCGAATGCCCGATGCGCCCGCCTCGCGGGCCGGTGCGTCGGGCATTCGCCCTTCAGGCGGCCGCTTTCACATATGGCGGGCAATGGAACCCACCCGGCGAGGTGGTGAAGATCTCGCAGCCCGTCGCCGTCACGCCGACCGTGTGCTCGAACTGCGCGGAGAGCTCGCGGTCGCGCGTCACCGCCGTCCAGCCGTCGGTCAGCACCTTCACGTGCGCCTTGCCGAGGTTAATCATCGGCTCGATCGTGAACAGCATGCCCGGCTCCATGACGACGCCTTCGCTGTCGTCGCCGTAGTGCAGGATGTTCGGCCGGTCGTGGAAGACCTGCCCGAGGCCGTGACCGCAGAAGTCGCGCACCACCGAGCACCGCTCGCGCTCCGCGTAGGCCTGGATGGCGGCGCCGATGCTGCCGGTGGTGGCGCCGGGACGCACCGCCTCGACGCCGAGGCGCAACGCTTCATAGGTCACCTGGATCAGTCGCTCGGCCCGCCGCGAGATCTCGCCCACGGGGTACATGCGGCTGGTGTCGCCGTGCCAGCCGTCGACGATCAGCGTCACGTCGATGTTGACGATGTCGCCGTCACGCAGCGGCTTCGGACCGGGAATGCCGTGGCAGACGACGTGGTTGACCGAGGTGCAGATCGACTTCGGGAAGCCGCGGTAGTTGAGCGGCGCCGGGATGGCGCCGTTGTCGAGCGCGAACTCGAGCACGAGGTCATCGAGGTATTCCGTGGTGACGCCCGGCTTGACGTGAGGCACCAGCATGTCGAGCGCCTGAGCGGCGAGCTGGCCGGCCTTGCGCATGCCGGCGAACGCCTCCGGCCCGTGCAGCTTGATCTTGCCGTTCTTCGCGCTGGCGCGACTGACCTCGACGTTGGACATGCGTCTCGGGTGCCTCATCTCGGCCCGCTCGGGCGGGCATGTCTGGGATCTGCCCCATATCTAGAGCAAATCCTCAGCCGCGCAACGGAATGCGACGCTCTGCGCTATCCCACCTCGTCCTGGTTACCCCCCTCCTCCTGCTCCTTCTCCCCCACCGCCACCGGCACCACCACCACGACGCGCCCGCCGGCGATGTCGACCGTCGGCACGAAGGCCGGCGTGAAGGGGATCAGCTCCGTCTTGCGCGAGCCGGACAGCGCGATCTCGACGAGGTCCCCGGCGCCGTAGTTGACCACCGCCGCGACACAGCCGATCTCGGCGCCCGCTGTGTCCACGGCGGCGAGCCCGATCAGGTCGGCGTGGTAATATTCCTCCGCCTCCGGCTCCGGCAGCCGCTCGCGATCCACCACCAGCCGCGCGCCTTTGAGCGCCTCGGCGGCGTTGCGGTCCGAGATCCCGGCGATCCGCGCCACGACGCCCTTTGGCGTCACGCGCAGCACCTTCAGCTGGAGCTGGCGCCCGCTTTTCTCGTCGGTCAGCGGCCCGTAGGCGCCGATGTCATCGGGCGCCTCGGTGTAGGACTTCACCAGCACCTCGCCGCGGATGCCGTGCGCCCCCGCGATGTGCCCCAGCAGGACCTTGCGATTGTCTTTGCTCATGCCGCAGGGGTAGAGCGGTTTAGGTGAAGTGTGAAGCGGTTCACCGTGAAAAACCGCTCCGAGACAGAAAGCGGTTTAGGCCAAGTGTGAAGCGGTTGGCCGTGAAAAACCGCTCGAGAAAAAAATGCGGTTTAGGCGAGCGGTGAACCGCCCCGCCGCAAAAAAACCGATCCAGGCATCACGTCCGCGCCCCAACTTTCCCATCGCCCTCGCGGCTACGGCGTTCACACAAGTAGCTCGTACCGACCGAAGTGTGCTTTCGGTTGCAAGCAAGCGCCGAGCTGGCGCCCCTCCCCAGCGGGGAGGGGTTGGGGGTGGGGAGAGGCCGCACGACTGCGGCTGGCCTTGGCGCTCGAGTGCAGCGCATTGAAATAGAGAACAGCTTTCCACATGCATCACCCCTGCATCGTCACCCCACCCCTGACCCCTCCCCTCGAAGGGGAGGGGAATCCGGCTGCGGCCAGCGGCACCGAACCACGATGAAAACCAGCGTCGACGACGTGCGACGCAAATGTGTGGCTCCCATAGGTCTCGCGGGGAGGGGTCAGGGGTACGGGTAAGAGCGAGCGGTACTAATTCGGGAGCGGCCCGAGATAGGTGAGCTGGATCTCGATCGGACGTCCCTCGACCTCGATCCGCGCCTTCGCCGCCGGCGCGGCCCGCTCGAACGAGGCGACGATCTCGAGCAGCGCCCCGGACGGACCAGCGGCGAACCCGTTCACCAGCTCTCCGTCCGGCGGCACCTGCATGCGCACGTGCACATTGTTGCGCTGGGAAACCTGATCGAACTCGTAGCTCCCTGCGAACACGCCGCCAAAGCGGTCGGAGCCGAGGATCTTGCCGTTGCGCAGCGCGGCGAGCGCGCTGTCGCCGTCCTGCTTCCGCCGCCTCAGGCCGCGGTAGTCGAGCGAATAGAGGCCTTCGTCGAGCATTTTGTCTCTCCCGTCGATGCGGGCGAGCTCGTCGGCGAGAACATCCTTCGGCAGGCGCTGCAAGAGGCCAAGGTAGGCGGCGACCGGACCGGGGAGCGGGCTCTCGCCCGTCGCCCAGAGACTGACCGTTCGCGCGCTGACGTCGATGAGCCTGGCCAGCTCGGCCTGACGGAGGCCGAGCCTGTCGAGAATGTCCTTGAGGCGAGGGGTCGCCCGTGAATGCGACATGTCCGAACCGAAAAAACAATGACTTCCGAAATAATTTCTACGACGAAGGACGAGCGCCGAGGAAGAGCGCTTACGGATCAACGTTAAGAGGGGCCTCGAAACAACGTCCCTCCCGCGGCGGCCGCGGGAGGGATGAAGCGGTGCAAGGATCGAACGAAAGCGCCCGGATCAGCCGGCGGCCTCGGCGGCGGCCTTGGCCTTGTCCTCGGCGGCCTTGGCGCGCTCCTGTGCCTTCTTCTTCGGCTTCGCCTTGTCCGGGTTGTTGGAGGCTTCGCGCTTCCACAGGCCGGCGGCGTCGAGGAAGCGGGCCACGCGGTCCGTCGGCTGCGCGCCGACCGACACCCAGTGCTTGCAGCGCTCGAGGTTCAGCTTGACGCGGTTCGGGTCGTCCTTCTTGAGCATCGGGTCGAACGTGCCGACCTGCTCGATGTAGCGGCCGTCGCGCGGCGAGGTCGCATTGGCGGCCACGATGTAATAGTAGGGCCGCTTCTTGGCGCCGCCGCGGGCGAGCCGGAGTTTCACTGCCATTGTCGTCTTGTCCTTTCGCTTGTGGTCAAACCGCCGCGGACGGCGGAGCTCGTTTCACGTGAGTCACTTCTTCTTCCCCGGGAAGCCCGGGAATTTCGGGAAGCCGCCGCCGAGGCCACCGGGAAGTCCGGGCAACCCCGGTAGCCTGCCCCCGCCGAGACCCGGCAAGCCCGGAAGCTTCGGCGCGGCGCCGCCCTTCGGTGGCGCCGGCAGGGCCCCGCCCGCGGGCGGAACCATGTCGCGCAGCTCCTTCGGCAGCTGCTCCAGCGCCTTCGGGTCCATGGCCGCCAGCTCGGCCTGCATCTGAGCCATCTCGGCCTCGCTGGGACCGGCGCCGCCGCCGAGCCCCAGCCCGCCCATCATGCGGCCCATCATGCCTTTCTGCTTGCCCATGGCCTTCATCATGTCGGCCATGCCGCGATGCATCTTCAGCAGCTTGTTGACGTCCGCGGGCGTGGTGCCGGAGCCCGCCGCGACGCGCCGCTTGCGCTTGCCGTCGAGCACCTTCGGATTGCGCCGCTCGCCGGGCGTCATCGACTGGATGATCGCCCGCATGCGCTTGAACTCTTTCTCTCCGCGCCCGAGCTGCTCCTCGCTGAGCTGCTGCTTGATCTTGCCCATGCCGGGCATGAGCCCGAGCATGCTCGACATGCCGCCCATGCGCTCGAGCTGCTTCAGCTGCTCGGCCATGTCCTCGAGGTCGAAGGCGCCCTTGCGCATGCGCTCGGCGATCTTGGTCGCCTTCTCGACATCGAGCGTCTGCGCCGCCCTCTCGACGAGGCCGACGATGTCGCCCATGCCGAGGATGCGGCCGGCGATGCGGGCCGGGTCGAAGTCCTCCAGCGCGTCCCACTTCTCGCCGACGCCGATGAGCTTGATCGGCTTGCCGGTGACCGCGCGCATGGAGAGCGCGGCGCCGCCGCGGCCGTCGCCGTCGGCGCGGGTCAGCACGCTTCCCGTGATGCCGACGCGGGCGTCGAACGCCTTCGCCGTGTTGACCGCATCCTGGCCGGTCAGGCTGTCGACGACGAGCAGGACCTCGTGCGGGTTGACCAGGGCTTTGACCTCGGCCGCCTCCGCCATAAGCTCCTCGTCGACCGTCGTGCGGCCGGCGGTGTCGAAGATGACCACGTCGTAGCCGCCGAGGCGCGCCGCCTCGCCCGCTCTCCGCGCGATCTGCACCGGCGTCTGCCCCGCGATGATCGGCAGCGTGTCGACCTTCGCCTGCTCGCCGAGCACGCGCAGCTGCTCCTGGGCCGCCGGACGCCGCGTGTCGAGCGACGCCATCAGCACTTTCTTCTTGTCGCGATTGGTCAGCCGGTACGCGATCTTGGCCGTCGTCGTCGTCTTGCCCGAGCCCTGCAGGCCGACCATGAGAATGCCGACCGGCGGCGCCGCGGCGAGGTCGATGGGATCGGCCGTCGAGCCGAGCACGCGCACGAGCTCGTCGTTGACGATCTTGACCACCATCTGGCCCGGCTTGACCGACTTGACGACCTCTTGGCCGACGGCCTTGGCCTTCACGCTCTCGACGAAGTCCTTGACGACATCGAGCGCCACGTCGGCCTCGAGCAGGGCGCGCCGAACCTCGCGCATCGCCTCGGCGACGTCGCTCTCGGTGAGCGCGCCGCGCCCGGTGAGCTTGTCGAAGACGCCTGAGAGACGGTCGGTCAGGGACTGGAACATGCAATCTCCATTTCATTCCCTCTCCCCGTCCTTACGGGGAGAGGGTTAGGGAGAGGGAACTCACGCGCCCGCCACCTTGAGCGAGGAATAATCGACCATGGCGTTGGCCTGATAATGCGGCCGCGCCTTCAGCCGCTCGTACCAGGCGGTCACGTTCGGCAGCTTCGGCCGTTCGATGGCCAGCGAGTAATAGCGGTACATCAGGATCCCGGCGCCGATGTCGGCCATGGTCAGCTGATCGCCCAGGATGTAGGGGCGCCCGGCGAGATGGCCATCGAGGACGCCAAGCCGCTCGCCCGCGCGCTTGACGGAAGCCCGGATGGCCTCGGTGTTGCGCTCGGCGGCCGGCGTGCGGATCAGTCCCCAGAACACGACCGAGATGATGTCCGGGTAGAGGCTCGTGGAGGCCCATTCCATCCACTGGTCGGCGCAGGCGCGCTGCTGAAGGTCGGCCGGCGCCAAAGTGCCGGCGCCGTACTTGGAGCAGAGATAGCGCACGATGGCGTTGCTCTCCCAAAGGTGGAAGCCGCCGTCATCCAGCACCGGCACCAGCTTGTTCGGGTTCATGGCCTGGAACTCGGGCGTGTCGACGCGCCCAAAGGTGCCGCCGGCGTCGATGCGCTCGTACGGCTCGCCCGCCTCGGCGAGAGTCCACATCACCTTCTGCACGTTGATCGAGGTCTTGCGACCCCACAGCTTGATCACGTCACTCTCCGCGCCGCAGCCATTGCGATATCGAACGTCCAGCCAAACGCCAAAGACGCCCGCGGGCGACACTCGCCGGCGGACGTTGACCCCCCGTCCTCCCGGCCGCTGCTGGAATGCGGGCCATGTGACGGGCGGCGGCTCTGGGTTTCAGGGCCGTTGGGAGGCGGCAACATCGTTGATCGGCGCCGTCCTGTCAACGCCGCCCCGCCCCGGCTGAAGACACCACCACTAAAAGTAGAACTTCTAAGACGGTCACAACCTGGTTAGCCACTCGTTCAGTATTTGGCCCCATAGTCTCTGCATTGAACCTTTTTGATCGGGCCCCGCCATGACCGAGCTTGATGCCTATCTTCCCGAAGCGTCCCTTGTGATGCCGCCGCCGCGGCCGTTCAGGGACGACGAGCTTTTCGATTCCTCGTCCTCCCGTGCCCCGGTCTATGACCGCGGCCACCATTACATTCTCGCATTGCTGTCCGAGTTGGAGGCCATCTCGGTCTTCGTAGCCGTATCGACCAGCGTCGCCAACGCCGCCCAGCAGCCGCTCGTGCTGAAGGTCTGCCGCGATGCGCTGATCAGCTATCTCCCGCCCGATTCACTCTTTGCCGGCACCGCCATGCCGGAGCTGCTGCGGGCCGGCGCCGAGACCGAGGCCATCGCGCTCATGCAGAGCTTCCAGATGCGCCTCGCCCTCGCCAAGCGCATGAGCGTCGCCTTCGTCGCCGAGAGCTCCGCCACCACGGCCGGCCGCACCGTCCTGGTCGACACGCTCGCCGACGCCTGGCAGCGCACCTGCGCCAGCGCGCTGCACGCCATCATGTCCTTGCGCCGCTCGCTCCCCGAGAGCTCGCGGACACGGCTGAACACCGGCCCCGGACGCGTCGTAGAGCTCCTGAAGGCCGCCCAGCGCGGCGAGCATCCCTGCCTCGAGCCCGACGGCGTCGTCGTCATTCCGGGTTGGGCCGAGCGCCGCCGCGCCAAGCGCGCCCGCCTCGACATGTCGTGCGCGGTGCGCGTCGGCAAGCGCATCATGCCCGCCACCATCCACGATATCTCGCTCGGCGGCATGGGCATCGAGGGCGTCACCGACGTCGAGCGAGGCGCCATCCTCGAGGCCGAGCTGCCGACCGGCCGCCGCCTGTCCGGTACCATCGCCTGGACCTCCGAGACCCGCGTCGGCATCAAGTTCAACACCCCCCTCTCCCCCGGCGACCCGCTCCTGCCCTGATCGCCCTGGAACGCCACGACCGGCGAGGCGTTGACCCGATGCGCTCGGGCCGGCGCCTCGCTCGTTTTTGCGTGCCCGCCCCTGAGCCATCAGCTCTCAGGAGGTGCCCGATGTCCCGTTCCCGAGTTTTTCCGCCAGCGCTCACGGTTGCCGTCACCGCCCTGATGCTGGCCGCCCCGGCCGCGTTTGCGGCCTCCTTCCCGCTCCCCGCGCCAGCATCCTCTGAGGTCATCCTCACAGCCGGCGGTGGAGGAGGCGGCGGCGGTGGAGGTGGCAGCGGAGGCGGAGCAGGCGGCGGCTCGGCCGGTGGCGGTGCCGCCGGAGCGGCGACAGGAGGAGCGGCCGGCGGTGCCACCGCGACGAGCCCCGGCGGCACGGCGGTAACCCCCGGCGCGGCGACCGGAGGCGGCGGCGGTAGCGCCGGTAGCGCGGCGATCCGAGGCGGCTCGACGTCCGTCCCGGCGATTGGACCGAACGCGACCACGACCACGGCCACGCCCAACGCCGCGACGGGCGGCGTCAACGGCAACTCGGCGGGCGGCAATCCGGCCGGCGCGACCGTCCCCGGCTCGGCCACCAATGCCCCGGCGACCCAGGCGCCCGGCGCGGAAACGCGCGGCAGCGTCTCGACGAACAGCGGCGGCGCGGCGGGTGCCGGTGGATCCAACGCCGCCACGCCCGGGTCGGCCACCGTCCCGAATCCGTCGGCGTCGGTCGGCCAGATCGGCCAGTCCGCGCCGACCAATCAGGCGAGCACAGGGCAGGGCGGTGGCTCGTCCGGCGTGGCGATTGGCGGCGGCGGCGCCACGCTGGCCGATTGCATGGCCCTGTGGGATAAGGGCACCCACATGTCCAAGAGTGAATGGCGTAGCACCTGCCGGCGCACCCTCAACGGAGCCGAGATCCGCTGATCGGCGCTTGCCTCCTCCGCCGCGAGTGGCCATGTATCGGTCACAAGGACAAGGCGGGACGGAACATGAGCATGCGAACGATCGGTCGGATAGCAGTTCTTGGCGTGGCGGCGGCGGGTCTTCTGGCCTCCCCGCCCGTCATGGCGCAGGCTCGCGTGCTGCCTCCAGATGCCGCCACCGGCAGCTTCTACACGGCGCCGCAGCCTCCACCGCCGGCCCCCGTCTACGGCCCCATGGCAACGACGGGAACGGCGGTTCCGGGAGTTCCTTCGACTGGTATCGACCCGCGGACCTATCTCGGAACCGGCACCAGCCCGCCACTGCCGTCCCAGGGCGACATCGCCGAAAGTGTGCCGACCGACACCAATGCCGTCATCGGCCGGCCCAAGGGCCGCATCCCGCAGGCGACAGCGCAGTCGGGCCGCAAGGTCGTCATCGAGGAATCCTCGCCGCGCAACAAGCTAGCCGACTGCATGGCCATGTGGGACAAGGGAACGCACATGACGCGCGACGACTGGCGCCGGACCTGCCGCAAGTCGCTGGCGGGCACCGAGACCGGCTACACCAAGACCAAGCGCAGGCGCTGAGATCAGGCCACCGCGCTACCGCTCTCGATGCCGGCGCGGAGGTTCCACATGCGCCCGTCGATAGCCGCCGAGACGACAGTCTCGCGCGGCATCAGCCCGATCTCTAACTTGAACGCCTCGTAGAGTGCCCACGCCGGAGACGCCTGACGGAGGTGGAGCAGCCGGTCGCGCCAGAACAGCAGCCGCTTCCAGGCTCTGGGATCGCCGCCCCCGGTCGGCAGTGCCGCCCCCGCGCGCACCATCTGCCGCGTCACGTGCTGGGCCGCCGCCTCCCACGAGTAGCCGCAATCCTCAAGCGTCTCCACCGCCGTGACGGCGCGCACCATGAGGGCATCGGATGGCGTGGCGGAGCTGTTCCGCCGCTCCTCGAACGGCAGGCGCGCCTCCGCCTCGGCGACGAAGGGAATGAGATCGAGCAGCGGCGCCAGGATTTTCTGGTCGTTGGTGGTCTCGCTCAGCAGCTCGGCGATTTCGAGCAGATAATCGATGGCGAGGCTGCGGCGGTTCGAGCGGCCCTCCCGGCAGTAGGTGGCGGCAAGATCGAGGATGCTGGCGAGGCGCTGCTGATGATCGTCGGACATGGGCTCGGTTCCGGTGCTGTCCGGACAAGTCTCATCGGCCCTCGCTAAATCCCGGTTAATAAACCGTACCCGGAAAAGCAACACGAGCGGCCTCGGTTAAGGTCGCGTTGCCGGCGACATGCGCAGCACCTCGCCACCCGGATCGCCCACGGGCAGCCAAGCGGCTTCGTCGGTCAGTAGCCAAACCGCCCCGTCGGGCCCCTGCCGAACGTCGCGGATGCGCTTGCGGCGGTCCACCGCGAGCGCTTCGATGCCGACGACCTCGCCGTTGCGCATGACCAGCCGCTCGACATGGCGGCCTGCCAGGCCGCCGACGAGGAGGTTGCCTTTCCATCCCGGAAACAGGTCGCCGTCATAGAGCGCCAGCCCCGACGTCGCGATCGACGGGTCCCAGTAATAGACGGGCTGCTCCATGCCCTCCTTGCGCGGCCCGATGCCGATCGGCGAGCCGTTGTAGTCGCGGCCGTAGGTGATCACCGGCCAGCCGTAGTTCTTCCCCGCCTCGGGATGGTTGAGCTCGTCGCCACCCTTGGCCCCATGCTCGACCGTCCACAGTTGCCTGGTCGCCGGATCGAGAGCCGCGCCCTGGATGTTGCGGTGACCGATCGACCACACGAGAGGATCCCATCCGGGCAGCTTCGGATTGGCGGCCGCGGGCGCGCCTTCGGTGGTGATCCGCACCACCTTGCCGATATGGTTGGCCGGGTTCTGCGCCTCCTGCCGCGCGAAGTTGCGCTCGCCGAGTGTGACGTAGAGGGTGCCGTCGCCGGCCGGCACGATGCGCGAGCCGAAATGGTAGGGGCTTTCGACCGCCGGCATCTGGCGGAAAATGACGCGGACATCCTCGAGCCGCCCGCCATCGCCCTCCAGCACCAGCTTCGCCCGGGCGACGGAGGTCCCGTTCTTTCCCTCCCCGCGCGGCTCCGCGAAGGAGAGGAAAATGGTGCCCGAGGTGGCGAAATCCTCCCCGAGGCGGACGTCGAGCAGTCCGCCCTGCCCGACCGCTGCCACGGCCGGAGCGTTGGCAACCGGTGGAGAGAGCCGCCCGTCCCTGCCGATGATCCTGAGCCGCCCGGGACGCTCCGTGACGAGGAGCCGGCCATCGGGAAGGAATTGCAGCGCCCAGGGGTGCTCGAGGCCTTGTGCGAAGCTTTCGATTGTCACCGGCGTCGGCGGCACCGTCGGCGCGTTCGTCTGCTCCGCCGAAGCGGAGGAAAATCCGAGTGCCGCGAGCAAGGCGGCGAGCAGATATCGCCCGGGGGTCATCTGGTTCCTCTCAAATCGAGCGGAAGGAGAACGTCTCCCGCCGATATGGTGCGGGCGGCGTTCCGTTACAGCCTCGGCGGATCGCGGCGCCAGGGATGCCGCGGGCCGACCGCCGCCATACGGGCCACCACTCGGTCGGGATCGGCCAGCGTCGCATGCTCGTACGCGATGACCGTCAGCTTGCCGTGCACGGCGGCCTCGACCAGCTCGCCCGGCTCGAGCAGGAAGTCCGGGTTCGAAGGCTTGCCGAAGCGCTCGTTGCCGGAAGCGAACGTCTCGTAGATCAGCAGCCCGTGCCGGCTGACGCAATTGACGATGTCGGGCAGGATGGGCCGCCATAGATAGTTTGTGACGATGACGCCGGCGAATTTGCGTCCCTGCAGCGGCCATGGCCCGGGATATTCGAGGTCCACCATCATCTGCTCGACGTTGGGTTTTCCGGCGAGGTCCGCGACGCCGGTGAGATCGCGGTCGACACCCATCACCCGATGACCCAGCGCGAGGGCCAGCCGGAGATGCCGTCCACCGCCGCAGGCGAGATCCAGCACCTCTCCCCCGGACTGCACCCCACCGATGAAGCGCTTGACCCAGGGCGACGGCTCGCCATGCCGGGCGTGCTCATGCGCCATTTGGCAATTCTCCGTCCGACGCCATATAACGGCGCAACCTTCCCCGGGCCCTTCAACCTGGCAAGGCCGCCACCGCGGCCCGGCGCGAGCGCCGGATTCCAAGAAGAGGACGCATGACTACGCCTCACCCCCAGAACGTGGTCAAGAAGCTCGTCAAGATGAACGGCCTCGGCAACGAGATCGTTGTGCTCGACCTGCGCGGCACCCGGAAAATCCTGAGCGGTGACGAGGCGAATGCCATCGCGGCGCGTCCCGAGAGCCGCTTCGACCAGCTCATGGTGCTGCATGATCCCGTGACGCCCGGCACCGAGGCGTTCGTGAGGATCTATAACACCGACGGCTCGCTCTCCTCCGCCTGCGGCAACGGCACCCGCTGCATCGGCTGGCTGGCGGCGCGCGATACAGGGCGCGACCGTATGTGCTTCGAGACCGCGGCCGGCCTGCTCGATGTCTCCGTGGCGGGCATCGCCAGCATTACCGTCGACATGGGCGAGCCGCGGTTCGGCTGGCAGGATATTCCGCTCGCCGAGCCGTTCGCCGACACCCGCGGCATCGAGCTCCAGATCGGCCCGATCGACGCTCCCGTCCTTCATTCCCCCTCGGTGGTCAACGTCGGCAACCCGCACGCGATCTTCTGGGTCGACGACGTCGAGGCCTACGACCTGGGCCGTTTCGGCCCCATGCTCGAGAACCATCCCATCTTCCCCGAGCGTTGCAATATCTCGCTGGCCCACGTCACCGCGAACGACGCGCTGACGCTGCGCACCTGGGAGCGCGGCGCCGGCCTGACACGCGCCTGCGGCACCGCCGCCTGCGCCGCCGCCGTCAGTGCCGCCCGCAAGGGGCTGACCGGCCGCCGCGTCACCGTCACCCTTCCGGGCGGTCCCCTCGTGATCGAATGGACGGCAGCCAACCGTATCCTGATGACCGGGCCGGCCGAGCTCGAGCACGAGACCGCATTCGATTTGGATGCTCTGAAACGAACTGCGGTCTAGCCGCCGGTGTTGCCGTCAGGTAAGAGCAGCGGCAATTCTAGGTATCCCAGACCCACTGCACTGGAATCCGATGTCTGATCCGGAGATCGTCACGCTCGGCTGCCGGCTCAACGCCTACGAATCCGAGGTCATGCGCCGCCATGCGGTCGCGGCCGGACTCGGCGAGGTGGTGATCGTCAACACGTGCGCGGTCACCGGCGAGGCGGTGCGCCAGGGCCAGCAGGCGATCCGCCGTCTGCGCCGCGAGCGCCCCGGCGCGCGCATCGTCGTCACCGGCTGCGCCGCCCAGACCGAACCGGATCGCTATGCCGCCATGCCGGAGGTCGATCACGTCATCGGCAACGGCGAGAAGATGCAGGCCGGAACCTGGAGCCTGCTGTCGGCGGGCTCGAGCGAGCGCGTGCAGGTCAACGACATCGGCAGCGTGCGCGAGACCGCCTCGCACATGATCGACGGCTTCGGCTCGCGCGCCCGCGCCTACGTCCAGGTCCAGAACGGCTGCGACCACCGCTGCACCTTCTGCATCATCCCCTTCGGCCGCGGCCCCTCGCGCTCCGTGCCGGCCGGCGAGGTCGTGCAGCAGATCGCGCGTCTCGTCGGCAGCGGCTATCCGGAGGTCGTGCTCACCGGCGTCGACATCACCTCGTATGGCGCCGATCTTCCGGGCGAGGCCTCGCTCGGCCGCCTCGTCAAGCAGATCCTCCGCCACGTGCCGGAATTGAAGCGGCTGCGGCTTTCCTCCATCGACCAGGTCGAGGCCGACAGCCACCTCATGGACGCCATCGCCGGCGAGCCGCGGCTGATGCCGCATCTGCACCTGTCCATGCAGGCGGGCGACGACATGGTGCTGAAGCGCATGAAGCGCCGCCACGCCCGTGCCGACGCCATCCGCTTCTGCCGCGAGGTGCGCCGGCTGCGGCCGGACGTCGTGTTCGGCGCCGACCTCATCGCCGGCTTCCCGACCGAGACCGAGGACATGTTCGACCGCACGCTCGGCATCGTCGAGGAATGCGACCTGACCTACCTGCACGTCTTCCCATTCTCTCCGCGCAGCGGCACGCCGGCCGCGCGCATGCCGCAGGTCGCCCGGCAGGTGGTCAAGGAGCGGGCCTCGCGCCTGCGCGCTGCGGGCGAGACGGCGCTCGCGCGTTTTCTCGATGCCCAGGACGGCCGCGAGCTGGAGCTGCTGATGGAGCAGGACGACATCGGCCGCACGCCGCAATTCGCCGAGGTGAGGATCGCCGGCGCCGCGGGCTGCAGTCCCGGCAGCATCGTCAAGGCCCGCGTCAGCGGCCGCGATGGATCGCGGCTCATGGGCGAGGTGCTGGCGTGAGCTCGGACCAGAAGAAGCGCGGCCTCTTCGGCCGCTTGTTCGGCAAGGGCGAGACCGGACCGCGTCCGGCGGAGCAGGCGCCCGAGGCCCCGGACCAGAAGCGCGACGAGAAGCCCGAGCCCGAGATCCCGGTCGAGGAGCCGGAGCCCGCCAGGCCCGTCCCGGCCGAGGAGCCGCCGGGCCCGCCCGAGACCCCGGAGCCACCCGCGCCCGAGACGCCACCCGCGCCACCCCTCGAGGAGCCCGGCACCTCGCCCGCCGACGAGCCCGGCACCGACCCGTCTGCCGAAGCGAGCGGCAAGCCCAGGCGCGGCTGGTTCGGCCGCCTGAAGGACGGCCTCTCCAAGACCTCGACCAAGCTCACCGACGGCATCGCGGGCATCTTCACCAAGCGGAAGCTCGACGCCGCCACCCTCGACGACCTCGAGGATCTCCTGCTGCAGGCCGACCTCGGCCTCGAGACGGCGAGCCGCATCTCCGACAAGCTGCGCGGCGGCCGCTACGAGAAGGGCATCTCCGCCGACGACGTGCGTGGCGTGCTCGCCGACGAGGTGCGCAGGGTGCTGGAGCCCGTCGCCAGGCCGCTCGCGATCGACCCGGCGCTGAAGCCGCATGTGGTTCTCGTCGTCGGCGTCAACGGCACCGGCAAGACCACGACCATCGGCAAGGTCGCCGCTCAGCTCCGCCGCGAGGGCCGCAAGGTTGTCATCGCGGCCGGCGACACCTTCCGCGCCGCGGCCATCGACCAGCTCAAGGTCTGGGGCGAGCGCACCGGCTGCCCGGTGGTCGCGCGCAAGGTCGGCTCGGACGCCTCGGGCCTTGCCTTCGATGCCCTCAAGGAGGCGGCGGAGCAGGGCGCGGACGTGCTCCTCGTCGACACCGCCGGCCGCCTGCAGAACAAGGCGGCGCTGATGGACGAGCTCGAGAAGGTCATCCGCGTCATGCGCAAGCTGGACCCGTCGGCCCCGCACGACGTTCTCCTCGTGCTCGACGCCACCACGGGCCAGAACGCGCTGAGCCAGGTCGAGGTGTTCCGCGAGCGCGCGGGCGTCACCGGTCTCGTCATGACCAAGCTGGATGGAACCGCGCGCGGCGGCATCCTCGTCGCAATTTCGGCCAAATATGGCCTTCCCGTACACGCAATTGGTGTCGGCGAGGGCATAGAAGATCTGCAGCCGTTCGACGCGGCCGAGTTTGCCCGCGCCATTGCGCTGAGCTAGGAACGAATCGGGGAGGGGGCGGAAGCGCGATCCGCAAGGCGCGCGCTGCCCGACGGGAACAAGGACGCCGCACACCGCATGAGCTCAGAGAAGCGCATATTTCCGTTCAACGCGGAGCAGACCGTCAACATCCTGAGCGAGTTCGGTCCACTCGTGACGATGTTCGTCGTCAATGCCGCCTATGGCATCGAGGCCGGCACCTATGCGCTGATCGGAACCACGCTCATCGCCATCGCGGCGATGTTCTATATGTTTCACCGGCCGCCGTTCTTCCCGCTCATCGCCTCCTCGGTCACCGTCGCATTCGGCGCCCTGACGCTCTACACGCATGACCCGATGTGGGTTCAGATCAAGGTCACGATCTTCAACCTCATGTTCGCCGGTCTGCTGTTCGGCGGACTGAAGGCCGACAAGGGCGTCTGCAGCCGCATCTCCGCCCATTCCGTGGCGGCAGGCTTTGTCGCTCTCCTCGCCGGACAGGCCGCGCAGTTCGCCCTCTCCGGCGAGCGCATCATCGGCGACGAGCAGATGGTCCAGAAAATCGTCTCATCGACGGGATTTATTTGTGCCGCCGCACTCGTGATCGGATACTTCATCGGCGCACTGCTGCTGCGCAAGAATTTCTTCCAGTACGTCTTCGAGAAGACGTTCCACTACACGCCCGAGGGCTGGGACCGCTTCACGTTCAGCTTCGCCTGGTTCTTCGTCGTCACTGCGCTCGCCAACGAGTTCGTGCGCCTGACATTCAAGGACACGTATACCTACGACGTGTTCGGCCACATGATGACCGGGGTGAACATCTGGATTCTCTTCAAGATCGCCCTGGTGATGCCGGCCAGCGGCCTCTACGCATGGTTCCTGACTCGCCTCATGCACAAGTACCGCATCCACGAGCCCCATCACGAGGCAGCCGTCGCTCACCCCGGCGGACCGATGGCTCCGGGGCCCATGGCGCGCCCGGTCGCCGCGGTCGTCGAGGCACGCGTGGCACCGCACGACCGCAGCGCCGGAGATCACACCGGCACCCGTCACCACTGACCCCGAACAAGGAGGACCGTCGTGGAGCGCGAGGCGATGGAGCAGAAACCGTTGGCGGTTGATTCGGGCGAGCAGCAATCCGCCATGAAGCTGGCCGTCGAGATGGGCCCGCTGCTCGTCTTCTTCGCCACCTACCTCGCCTACGGCATCTTCCCCGCCACAGCCGCGATCATGGTCGCGACCATCGTGTCGGTCGCGGTCTCGGCCCGCCTCTTCAAGAAGGTCTCTCCGGTCCCGATCGTCACCGCCGTCATTCTCTGCATCTTCGGCGGGCTGGCTTTCTGGCTCAAGGACCCTCGCTTCTTCTACATCAAGCCGACGATCATCAATCTGCTGTTCGCCGGCGTGCTCGGCATCGGTCTCGCCACCGGCAAACCGGTGATCAAGATGCTGCTCGGCCAGCAACTCCAGCTCACCGACGAAGGCTGGCGCAAGCTGACCATTCGCTGGTTGATGTTCTTCCTGGTCCTCGCCGCGACCAACGAAATCGTTTGGCGGTCTTTCTCCGAGAGTACATGGGTCAGCTTCAAGGTTTTCGGCATACTGCCCCTGACGATCGTCTTTGCTGCCCTGCAGATCGGTCTGCTCAAGCGCCATCAGGTGGCGGATTAAACACTATTCACTTGAAATCTGAAGGTCCGAGTGGCAAGGTATAGTTAATCAGGTCGGCACCCGCTTCGTACACACATTGCTAATCGTTTAGATAGGACGCAGCGTGACGGAAGAGATTTTCCTCTTTACCTATTGGTCAAACCTCGTATTGTCGCCAATATGTATGGTGAGTTGTTCCAATCTAGCAATAACAACGAGATGAGGAGTCGGGCTCGGCGTTGCGCCGCGTCGCGACGGTGAAAGAAGTGGAAGGACATGGCAAAAGACAAAGAGACGCCGGGGGCACGGCTCGACCGCTCACCGATACATCTGCTGCACCGGGCAGGGCAATGCGCCGGTGACATCTTCCAGGCCGAGCTTGGCGACAAGGACCTCACCCCGCGGCAGTTCGCGGTGCTGGTCACGGTCTCCCAGAACGAGGGCCTGAGCCAGACTCATCTCGTCGAGCGTACGGGCATCGACCGCTCGACCTTGGCCGACATCGTTCGCCGCATGCTCAAGAAGGGCCTGCTGCAGCGCCGCCGCACCAAGGAGGACGCGCGTGCTTACGCCGTCAAGCTGACCGAGGAAGGCTGGAGAATTCTTCGTGCCGCCGAGCCGATGGCCAGGCGGGTCGACGATCGCATTCTTGCTGTTCTCAATGGCGCCCAGCGCGATCGTTTCGTTCAGGATCTCAATACGATCGTCGAGGCACTCGGCAAAATGCAGCCCGTCTGACGTCACAGTATCTGACGGCGAGAAAAACCCCCCGAGTGACATCGGGGGGTTTTCGCATTCAAGGTTTCAAATATTTCAATCTTGACCGTCCATCTGCTGCCGTCTTCTCAGTTGCACATAGAGCGCGCCTTCCCCGCCATGCCGGATCGCCGCCTCTGAGAAGCTGACCACAATTGCCCGCAATTCGGGCTCACCAAGCCATCGCGGCACATTTCGCCGCAACACGCCCCGCTCCGAGCCGCCATTCCCCCACCAGCCACCGGTCTCATCGTCGCCCGGCCTCTGCGCACCACCTTTACCCGTGATGACCAGCACCCATCGCTTGTCGCGCGCATGGCAGGAGGTGAGGAAGGCCCGCAGCGCCGAATGCGCCTCCGCCTGCCGCATGCCGTGCAGATCGATCCGGGCCTCGATCTCGGTGCGTCCGGAGCGGATGCGCCGCGCCGCCTTCCGCTCGATCTCGCTGGGCGAGGGCACCGCTCGCGCCTGCGGCTTGACCGAAAGAGATGGTGGCGGAGCGGGCTCGACGCCGGCATCGCTGGACAGCACGCGCGCCTCTTGCTTGAGCCGGGGCCGCGGGGACGCCAGCTCCACGCCCTCGCCCGTCTCGATCGCCGCATGCACGCGCGGCTTGGCGCGACGCACCGGATCGAGCGTGCTGGCGGTGTACTGCCAGAGGGCGTGATCCTCGTCGCTGAGCAGCGACCGGCGATCCCGGCCGGGCCGCTTCCCCTTGGGTCCCGAGGTCATTGGCTGGCCTGCCGCCCTGGCGTGCCGGAGCCGCCCGCCGGTCCGCCCTGGCTCCTCCCGGCGATCACGGCGTCGGGAACCGGGACGAGAACGATCAGCCGGCCGGCATGCTTGGTGATGCCGGCGAGCCGCCCCGCGCCCGCCCCTGAGCCGAAGAAGATGTCACCACGCTCCGGCCCCCGGATCGCCGAGCCCACGTCCTGCGCGATCATCAGCCGGTGGAAGCCCGCGGGCGCCGACGCGGCTTTGGCTGCATGCTTGAGTTCGTCCGAGGTGACCCAGACGGGCATGCCGAGCGCGTGCCACGTCGTATCGACGGCGAGGCTGCGTCCAGGCGTCAGCGGAATCTCGAGCGACCCCATTGCTGGGTCCGCCTGCTCTCCTGAAAGCTCTCGGAAGAACACGAAGGACGGGTTCCGCCACATCGCCTGGCGGCCCCGCTCCGCATCAGCCTTGAGCCACTTGCCGAGGCTTTGCAGCGACATCTCCTGCGCCGTCATCAGCCCGGCATCGATCAACGCCCGGCCGACCGAGGTGTACGGATGCCCGTTCTTGCCGTCGTAGGTGATGCGGATCCTGGCTCCGTCCGGCAGCTCGATCCGACCCGAGCCCTGGACGTGCAGGAAGAAGGCGTCGACCGGGTCCTCGAGCCAGACCAGCTCGAGACCCTTGCCCGCGAGCGCGCCCTGCTCGATCTCGGCCCGCGTGGGATAGGGCTCGCTGCCCTTTGCGGTCAGCCGGACATGGGTCAGCGCGCTGGCCTTCGCGCCACGCTGACTCTCCTCGACCACGTTCACGAGATCCGGCGGGCGCCGGTAGATCGGCACCTTGAATTTGGCGGTCGCCGTGCGCGATCCGTGCAGCAGTGGCTCGTAGTAGCCGGTCAGCAGCCCCGGCGGGCCGGAATGGACGACGCGATGTGGCTGGAACCGGCGCTCGAAGAACGCCCTGGCCGCGGCGCGCGTCGGCTTGCCCAGCCCGGACGCCTCGCGACAGGCGGCGAGAAGATCGGCAGGCGGCGGCGTCTTGCCGGCCGCCACGGCTCCTGCCGCGGCCTTGTGCAAGCGCGCGCACGATTTCATGAAGGCTTTGAGGGCCGCGAGGTGGTCGTCGTTGTCCCAGCCGGCAAGACTGGCGAAGGCGACAGGCTCGAGCTTGACCTGAGCGGAGGGTGAAGATGGTGCGGTCATGGCGGCTCCGGCGCGCGGCATGGGCGGCGGCTTCGCCGGCTCCGAAGCGGCGGCGCCGGCCATGAAGCCCGCGATCAGCACCGCCAGGGTCGTGCGGGAGAACCGCGGCAACGCCAACACGCGAACGCCTCCCCACCTCCCCGTCCCTGTCCGCCCTCAGCTCGAAGGTTGCGTCGCGATCAGCTTCCAGTTCGGATTTTGCCGCGCTTTGGCCGAGGAGATGTCGCGATTGAAGGTCCAGACATCGGTGACGTCGGAGATGCGCTGCGGGTCGCCGCCGATCACGGCGCCGGCGCGGTCGCGCGTCGCCGAGATGAGCTGGCTGACGAAGCGCACCGTGACCACCGCGACGCCGTTCTTGACCGCCGCCTCGACGATGTCGGCCTTGGAGATGCCGACGAAGCTCTGGTCGATCTGCTCGCCCCGCGACTCCCGGTCGGCGATGGCGGCGACGAACCCGTCATAGACCTCGCGGCTGAGGAGATCCTTGAGGATCTTGCGGTTGCCTTCGGCGAAAGCGGTGACGATCATCTCGTAGGCCTGCTTGGCGCCGCCGATGAAGCGCTCCGGCTGGAACTCCTGATCGAGCTTCAGGATGTCGAGCATGCCGTTCATCACCGCCGGCTCGACGCCCGGCAAGGTCTTGATTCGGCTCTCGGCCTCCGCCGTCGAAACCGCGGCCGGAGCCTCGGCGGGCATCTCGCGCTCGCGCCGCGGCAACGTGACCACCTTTTCCGAGCCCGCCGCGTTGGCCTTGGCCTGCTGCTCCGCCCTGTAGCGCTCGACCCGGCTCTCCTCGTCGCCCGTCCGCCGCCCCAGCACGCTGCGCAGCTTGAACAGCACGACGATGAAAACAACGATGGAGATGAGAGTTATGAGGTCGATCTTGCCATTCATGTTGGGCTGGCTTCCATGTCTCTGTCGGCCTCGGACGGAGGACGGCATCGCATCCCGATAGGACGGCCGCGCCCGGAGCATTCGAGGCCAGAGAGGCGGACCCTGTCTCGCGGGAGTTGGCTCGCGGGAGTTGGTATCAGACCTAACTTAGGGCACAACACGAGCGAAGCCAACCGCTTTGACTTCCCGCCTCCGGGCCCCGGCCGGGAGGAATTCTCCAAGCGCAGGGACTTGAACGCAACATGCCGCCCGCCGGATTAGTCGTTCTGCTCGTCGTCATCGCGCTGCCTCTGACCGAGCTGGCGCTGCTGATCAAGGCCGCCTCCGAGATCGGCATCTGGATGGTGCTGGCGATCATCTTCACGACCGCCGCCCTCGGTGTCTGGGTCATGCAGGAGCAGGGCCTTTCCGGCTTCCGCCGCATGCAGGAGGCGATGCAGAAGGGCAAGGCGCCCCTGGAATCGATGATGGACAGCTCGCTCCGGTTCTTCGCCGGGCTCTGCCTCATCGCGCCTGGGCTGATCACGGACACCCTGGGGCTGCTGCTCCTGCTACCCCCGGTCCGCGCCTGGGCCGCCCGCGCCATTCACGACAACATGACGGCCGCCGCCGCCGGGGCCCAGGCCGAGGCGTCGCAGCCGTCCGGACCCCGCCAGGATGGCCCCGGCGAGCCGCCGAGGCAGGGCGGCGGCCCGCAACCCGGCCGCGATCCTGGCCGCAACCCGGGTAGGGATAAGGCCGCCCCGCCGGTCATCGAGGGCGATTTCGAGCGCCTCGACGAGCGGCCCGTGGATCCGCGCCGCAAGCGCGACGGCGGCTCCTGAGCGGCTCCAGGGACGGGCCCGCCATCTCCGATTGCGGCGCTCGCGGCGCCGTGTTAGCCACCGGCGCGCGCTTCGAGCGCTCAGATCAGCACCGGCACGGGCGGGAACGACATGGCAGACAAGAAGGGCAAGAACGGACCGACGACGGCCGCCCCGGCCGCGCAGCCCCCGGCGACGCAGACCGAGGTGCCGCAGCACCAGGTTCAGGTGCAGGTCGTCGGCCAGTACATCAAGGACCTCTCGTTCGAGAACCCGAACGTCGACAAGCTGGTCGGCGGCATCGGCGAGCAGCCGAACCTGAACGTGGAGGTCAGCGTCAACGCCCGCCCCGTCAACGAGGGCCAGGGCCTCTACGAGAGCCAGATCGACTTCAAGGCCACCGCCGTCAACAAGATCGGCACCATCTACGACCTCGAGCTGGTCTACGCCGGCATGTTCGCCATCAAGGGGCTGCCCAAGGAGGCGGTGGAGCCGTTTCTGCTCATCAACTGCCCCTCGATCCTGTTCCCGTTCCTGCGCCGCATGGTGGCCGACATCACCCGCGAGGGCGGCTTCCCGCCGCTGCTGCTCGACCCGATCGACTTCGCCGGCCTCTTCATGCGCCGCCAGCAGGAGCTCGCGGCCCAGACCGCCAAGAGCTGACAGCGCATTTCGCGACCCCCGCGCTGTCCTGGTCCGGGAGTTGCCGCTGCTTCACGTGAATCAATTCACGGAATGTTTCACGCCGACTTGGCTGCAGGCGCGGGCTCGTCGAGCCCGTAGTGGGCGCGCCACAGCGACTTCGCCCCGAGCGTCTCGATGAAAGCGCGGTGCGCCGCCTCGTCCTCGGCCGTGAGCCGCGGCGGCAGCGGTTGCGGCCGCTGCGCCGCCCGCTGCCCGGCCGCCCGGACCCTCGCCCCCGCGCCGCGTGCGCCGTCAGCCGCCGAGCTGGCGAGCCCCAGCATCGCCTGCCGCTCGCCCAGAAGCTCGAGGTAGACCTCGGCCAGCAGCAGCGAGTCCATCAAGGCGCCGTGCTTGGTGCGCTTCGAGTTGTCGACGCCGTAGCGCTTGCACAGCGCGTCGAGGCTGTTCGGCCCGGCCGGGTGCTTGCGTTTGGCCAGCGCCAGCGTGTCGACGACGCGGTCGAACGTGATCAGCGGCAGCTTGACCCGCTCCAGCTCCATGTTGAGGAAGCCGATGTCGAACGCCGCGTTGTGGATCACCAGCTGGTCCATGCCGATGAACGCCGCGAACTCCGCGGCCAGCTTGGCGAACACCGGCTTGTCGGTAAGGAACTCGGTCGAGATGCCATGCACCGCCTGCGCCTCGGCCGGCACGTCGCGCTCGGGGTTGATGAAGACGTGATATTCCTTGCCGCTCGGAATGCGGTTGATGAGCTCCACGCAGCCGATTTCGATAAGCCGGTCGCCCCGCTTCGGATCGAGACCCGTCGTCTCCGTGTCGAGCACGATCTCGCGCAGCATCTTTCCCCTCTCCCCATCGCAATCGCATCGCGTTGGGCAGAGGCAGCCCCTCCACTCAAGCCCAATGCCTGGCGAATGCCGCCCCCGGCCGATTCGCGAGTGTAGCGATGATGCGCCCGATCTCCTCGTCGCAAGCCTCGATCGGACGGTCGGTGTCCACAACGAAATCCGCCCGCCCGCGCTTCTCCGCGTCCGGCATCTGCCGCGCGAGCAGCTGATCGAGCTTCTCCGGCGTCATGCCCGGCCGCGCCAGCACCCGCTCGCGCTGCGACGCCGCCGAGGCCGAGACGACGACCACCACGTCGCAGCGTTTCTCTCCCCCGGTCTCGAACAGGAGCGGGATCTCTAGCACGGCCATTTTCGCTCCTCGGGCCGCCTCGGCGCGGAGGAAATCACGCTCCGCCGCATGCACCAGCGGATGCACGATCGCCTCCAGCCGCTTGAAGCCGGACGGGTCCCTGGCGAGTGCCTGCGCGAGCTTCGGCCGGTCGACGGAGCCCCCCACCGTGGTGCCCGGAAAGGCCGCCTCGATCAGCGGCGCGGCCTTGCCCGAGTAGAGCTTGTGCACCTCGGCGTCGGCGTCGCAGACCGCGATCCCGCGCCTCCGGAAGGCATTCGCCGCCGTCGACTTCCCCATGCCGATGGAGCCCGTGAGACCGATGATCAGCATCTAATGCGCCTTCGGCGAATCTTGCGTCGCGCCATGAATATTTGCCCGGCCGGTTCCTCGAGAGCAACGTCATCCCGGCGCCGAGCGATTGGGCGAGCGAGGGCATTGGCCGGGGTCCATCCCACCGGGAGGCAAGGATTTGGCCGCCTCATGCGTGAACTGGATCCCGGCCTATTCCCGCAACGGTCGCTCTCGCTCCCGCGCGGCGCCGGGATGACGTCCAAATCACGGCGTGCGCGGCACACACTGCATCGCTCATCGCTTCGGCCCGTCTCATCGCTTCGGCCAGTCTCATCGCTTCGGAATGTCGGCGGAGACGAGGTCGAAGAGCTCACGGTCCACCTCGGGGCGGACGCCGAACCACTTCTCGAATCCCGGCACCGCCTGATGCAGCAGCATGCCGAGCCCCCCGGCCGTGCGCATGCCGCGCGCCCGGGCATCGGCCAGGATCTGTGTCTCCAGCGGCACGTAGACGATATCGGCCACCACGCACTCCTTGCTGAACCCGGCGAGGTCGACGTCGAGCGGCGGCTCACCCCTGAGCCCGAGCGAGGTCGTGTTGACCAGAACGCTCGCCTCCGCCGACATTTTCTCCCGATCCGCCCAGTCGCAGGCCTTTACGTTTCCCCCGAAATGCGCGGCAAGCGCCTCGGCCCGGCCACGCGTCCGGTTGAACACCCGCACCTCCAGCGCCCCCCGCTCCAGGAATCCATGAACGATGGCCCGCGCCGCGCCGCCGGCGCCGAGGATCGAGACCGGCGCGTCGCGCTCGTCCCAGCCGGGCGCTTCCGCGTCGAGGTTGGTCATGAAGCCATAGGTGTCGGTGTTCGCGGCGCAGAGCTTGCCGTCCTCGAGCCACAGCGTATTGGCGGCCTCGACGGCGACGGCGGATGCCTCGCGCTCGTCGGCGATCCGGTAGGCAGCCTCCTTGTGCGGCACTGTCACGTTGCAGCCCGCAAGCCCGGCATTCGCGAGGTTGCGTAGGAAGGCTTCGACATCAGCCGGCTCGACGGAAACCTTCGTGTACTCGCCCTCGATGCCGTAGCGCTTCAGCCAGGTGCCATGGATGAGCGGCGACCGCGAATGCGAGATCGGCCAGCCGATGACACACGCGCGCTTCATGCTTCTCCTCCCTCTCTCCATGCTCCTGCACTCGGCATGGGGAGAGGGAAACCCACTCCCGCTCCCTCTTCATGTCGCGAGCACGCCCCGCGCCCGGAGCTCGGCGAGCACCGGCAAGAGTGGCATGCCGAGGATGGTGAAGAAGTCGCCCTCGATGCGTTCGAACAGATTCACGCCGAGGCCCTCGAGCTGATAGGCGCCGACGGATTCGCACACGCGCTCGCCAGCCGCCGCGAGATACTGGCCCAGGAACGCGGTCGAGAAGCGCCGCATGGTGAGATGCGCCACGTCGCCCGCCGTCCACGTCACCTCGCCCTTCTCCGCCATCACCACCGAGGCGTGAAGCTGGTGCGTCTTGCCCCGCAGCCGCAACAGAGCCGCCTGCGCGGCGGCGAGATCGGGCGGCTTCTCGAAGATCTCGGTCTCGAAGGCCAGCACCTGATCGGCGCCGATGACCAGCGCGTCCGGCACCTCGCGGCTGACCGCCTCGGCCTTCGCCCGCGCCAGCACCTCGGCGATGTCGCTCGGCTCGACCTCGGTGCCGTTGGCCGTGAGCGCCTCCCGGATGGCGCGCTCGTCCACGTCGGCCGGCTTGACCTCGAACGTCACGCCGGCGGCAGTGAGCATCTCGCGCCGGGTGCGGCTGCCCGAGGCGAGCACGAGACGGCGCTGATCAGCCATTGCCGGCGTCCACGACCGCGCTCCTGGCGGCTAGGCGGTCCTGCAGCAGCCGGATGATGGTCGCCGCGGATTCTTCGATAGACTTGCGCGTCACGTCGATCACCGGCCAGCCGTGCTGGGCGCAGATCTTGCGGCTGTAGGCGATCTCGCCGGCGATGCGGCTGCGGTCGACGTAGTCGTCGAGATCGCGATCCGACATCAGCAGCGCGCGATTGCGCCGGATCTCGGCGATGCGCTCAGGGCTGGCCACGAGACACACGACGAACGCGCTGTGCGGGCCGGTCAGCGACTCCGGCAGGGGCAGGCTCGGCACCAGCGGCAGGTTCGCCGTCTTGTAGCCGCGCTGCGCCAGATAGATGCTGGTCGGCGTCTTCGACGTCCGCGAGATGCCGAGCAGGATGATGTCGGCGGTATTGAGGTCGTCCGGAAGCCGGCCGTCGTCGTGCGCCATGGTGAAGTTGAGCGCGTCGATGCGGCGGAAGTAGTCGGCGTCGAGCACGTGCTGGCCGGCGACATTGGGAGTCTGCGGCGCGCCGAGGTAGGATTCGAACACCTGCATGATGGGCTGCAGGACATGCAGACAGGGGACCTTGAGCTCGCGGCAACGCCTCTCGAGCTCCTCCATCAGGTCCTTGTTGATGATGGTGTAGAGGACGATGCCGGGCGCCTGCTCGATTTCCTGCAGCACGCGCTTGAGCTGCCGCGAGGTGCGGACCAGCGGATGCATATGCTCGATCGGGCGCACCTGCGCGTACTGCACGGCAGCCGCCTTGGCGATTGTCGTCAGCGTCTCGCCGGTGGCGTCCGAGACGAGATGCAGATGGAAGTAGCTCGGCGGGGTATGGGGCATCGTGTGGAAAAGTTCAGGGGTTATCCAGTGGCCTCGGTCGGCGCTCCGAATGCTTCGCCCGAACCGGCCCGCTTGTCCACCGTGTTGCTCACAAACCGGCCCGGCGGGACGGCGCACGACAGCCGCAAGCAATTGCACGGCCGCTCCGCCGCTCTCCAGCCGCTCTCACCAGGCTCCCCACAGCTTGCTCGCCTGCGGCGCGTCGCCGGGCGGCCCCGTAGCACGTTGACTCCGAACGTGGAACTTGCGTCTAGTGGCGCGGACACCCGATCGCGTCCAGATTTGGTGTCTCGCGTTCTCCAACGCGGCCGAGCTGGGGACAGCCTGGGGACAGCCCACCAATCCCCGCAACCCACCGCGGTAAGAGTCGCAATAATAAGAGTCTTTCAGACTCTAGATTTGGTTTGAAGGGGAAGATGAAGAGCGCTCAGCAGACGCCCGAAACCGCCGCGGCCCCGGTACGCCGCTTTCTCGAGCCGCTCACGGGCAAGGTCGCCTCGCCGCCGCCGATCTGGCTCATGCGCCAGGCTGGACGCTATCTGCCCGAGTATCGCGCCACGCGCGCCGAGGCGGGGAGCTTCCTCCAGCTCTGCTACAATCCGGCCCTGGCGGCCGAGGTGACGCTGCAGCCGATCCGCCGCTATGGCTTCGACGCCGCCATCCTGTTCTCCGACATCCTCGTCGTGCCCGACGCGCTCGGCCAGGAGGTCCGCTTCGTCGAGAAGGAAGGCCCGCAGCTCGACCCGATCCGCTCCGAGGACGGGCTTAAGCGCCTCGATCCGGCCAAGACGCGGGAAAAGTTCGCGATCATCTATGAGACGGTGGCTCGCCTGCGCCAGGATTTGCCGCGCGAGACGGCGCTCATCGGCTTCTGCGGCGCGCCGTGGACCGTGGCCACCTACATGGTCGGCGGCGAGGGCTCCTCCGATCAGGCCCAGGCGCGACTGTGGGCCTATCGCGACCCCAAGGCCTTCGCCCGGCTCATCGACATCCTGACCGAGGTCTCGATCGAGTACCTCTCCGGCCAGGTGAAGGCCGGCGCCGGCGTGCTGCAGATCTTCGACAGCTGGGCCGGCAGTCTGCCGGACAACGAATTCGCCCGTTGGGTGATCGACCCGACTCGCCGTATGGTCGCCGCGCTGAAGGAGCGCCATCCCGGCGTTCCGGTCATCGGCTTCCCGCGTGGCGCGGGCTCAGCGACGGCCGAGTTCGTGACCGCGACCGGAGTGGACGGGGTGAGCTGCGATACGTCGATGCCGCTGTGCGCCATGCGCGAGCTGTCCGAGCTGAACATCGCCGTGCAGGGCAACCTCGACCCGCTGCTGCTCGCCGCCGGCGGACCGGCGATGGACGAGCGCATCCGTGAGATCCTGGCCGCCATGAAGGGGCGCCGGCACATCTTCAACCTCGGTCACGGCATCATTCCCGAGACGCCGCCCGAGAACGTGGCGCGGCTGGTGGAGCTGGTGAGGGCCGTTGGCTGATCGACTGTCAACGGACTGACGCCGCTGTTGACCGAGTTTCCGAAAGCAACATTTCCGCATTGCAAGCGGCGGCCCCGTTCGTGCTAGGGACGGGGATGCAAGTTCCTCGTGTTCGCGTCATCTTGCAGGAAAGATTGCTTCGCCATGGGCCTCTATGACCTCAACGGCCGCGTCTACGATGCGCTGGTCTATGCGCTCACATTCGGTGCGGAAGAAAAGCTGAAAGCCCGCACAATCAAGCACTTGGGCCTCGAGCACGGCTCCGTGGTCATGGACTGGGGCTGTGGCACCGGGCTGAGCACCCGCCAGATCGAGCAGCAGCTGCCGGAGGGCAAGATCTACGCAGTCGAGCGTTCATCGGCGCTGCTGCAGCGCGCCGTCGGGCGCATGCGCCGCCGTGACCGCCTCGAGCTGCATTTCATTCTGGCCAACGGCCTCGACGTGGCGCTTCCCGAGAAGCTGGACGCTGCGGTGACGAGCTACTCGCTGTCGACGCTGACTCCGCAGGAGCTCGAGACAGCCTTGGCCGCGCTCTGGAGCAACATCCGCGACGGCGGGCGCCTGGCCGTCATCGAGACGCGGGTGACCCAGCCCCACGGCAGGCTCGAACGGGTCTACCGTTGGTTGTATGAGCTGGTCGTGAAGAACATCTTCGAGGATCGCTCGACCGAGGCCCTGCTCCCGACCGTCGAGCGGTACTTCGAAAGGTTGCATGTCGAAGAGGACCTGGCGCTCAACACCATTGCCTTCGTCGGCACGCGCAGGAGCGCGGTCGCGGCGCGCGTTGCGGCCTAGATCGCGGTGTTCGCTGCGTTCGGCGTCGTGTTCGCGGGCGTTCGCGGACCAGTTCGCCAGGGTGACTCTGGCATGTCGCATTGACCGCGCCGCGCCGCGCTCCTAAACACGGCAGCCATGACTGAAGACATGACCAGCACCGCGAAAACGCCAGACAATTCCGCCGCTAACGCCGCCAAACGCGCCGCCATCGCCATCGCCGTGACCGTCGCCGCCACCGCCGCGGTCATGCTGATCCTGGGCGATGCCGCCTACCTGTGGGTGAAGTCCGTCCACGTCATGGCCATAATCGCTTGGATGGCCGGCATGTTTTACCTCCCGCGCCTCTTCATTTACCATTGCGACGCGCCCAAGGGATCGCAGCAGTCCGAGACCTTCAAGGTCATGGAGCGCCGCCTCCGCGACATCATCATGAACCCGGCCATGATCATCGCCTGGGTGCTCGGTATGTGGTTGGCGTGGAAGGGACATTTCCTCATGGACGGCTGGTTCCACGCCAAGCTCGCCGCCGCCCTGGTGCTGTCGACCGCGCACGGCTACTTCTCGATCGCCGTCCGCCGCTTCGCCGAGGACCGGAATACCGTTTCCCCCCGCCATTGGCGCATGATCAACGAGATCCCGACCCTGCTCATGATGGCCATCGTCATCCTGGTCATCGTCAAGCCGTTCTGATCGTCGACCCGACTTTGCGGATCAACTATCTCGCTGATCTGCCGGGCCTATTGCCATCGATCGATTGCCGCTCCCCTGTGGCCGTAAAGGCCTTTCACTAGCCGGTTGACTCTGCTATAGAGCTTTCATTCCACAAAGACTCAGCGGCCTCTCCGGCCCCGAGAGTGGGTCTGCTACGGCACCCGGCCAACACGGCTGAGCATGCCGGCGAGCCAGACCCTGGAGCGTGGCAGGCGCCGTTCAAAGGCGCGGCCACAGCCGATCATCCCACCACCCGGCTCTGCATCCCTCACTTCCCGCCTCCCCTCCGCAGAGCCCGCCCGGAGTTTCCCATGAAGGAAATGAAGCTCGAGGACCTGAAGCAGAAGACTCCGAAGGAGCTGTTGAGCTTCGCCGAGGAGGTCGGCGTCGAGAATGCCAGCACCATGCGCAAGCAGGAGCTGATGTTCGCTGTTCTCAAGCAGCTGGCCAGCCAGGAGATCGAGATCATCGGCATCGGCGTCGTCGAGGTGCTGCAGGACGGCTTCGGCTTCCTGCGCTCGCCCGATGCCAATTATCTCCCCGGTCCCGACGACATCTACGTCTCGCCGTCCCAGATCCGCCGCTTCGCCCTGCGCACCGGCGACACGGTCGAGGGCCTCATCCGCTCGCCGAAGGAGGGTGAGCGCTACTTCGCCCTGCTCAAGGTCAACCGGATCAACTTCGAGGATCCCGAGGCGACCAAGCACAAGATCAACTTCGATAATCTGACGCCGCTCTATCCCACGAAGTGGCTGAAGATGGAGATCGAGGATCCGACCATCAAGGATCTCTCGGCCCGCGTCATCGACATCGTCGTGCCGCTCGGCAAGGGCCAGCGCGCGCTGATCGTCGCGCCGCCGCGTACCGGCAAGACGGTGCTGCTGCAGAACATCGCCCACTCGATCTCGGCCAACCACCCCGAGGTCTACCTCATCGTGCTCTTGATCGACGAGCGCCCGGAGGAGGTCACCGACATGCAGCGCTCGGTCAAGGGCGAGGTCATCTCCTCGACCTTCGACGAGCCGCCGACCCGTCACGTGCAGGTCTCCGAGATGGTGATCGAGAAGGCCAAGCGCCTGGTCGAGCACAAGCGCGACGTCGTCATCCTTCTGGACTCGATCACGCGCCTCGGCCGCGCCTACAACACCGTCGTGCCTTCGTCCGGCAAGGTGCTGACCGGCGGTGTCGACTCGAATGCTCTGCAGCGCCCCAAGCGCTTCTTCGGCGCCGCCCGCAATATCGAGGAAGGCGGCTCGCTGACCATCATCGCCACGGCGCTGATCGACACCGGCTCGCGCATGGATGAGGTCATCTTCGAGGAGTTCAAGGGCACCGGCAACTCCGAGATCATCCTCGACCGCAAGGTCTCGGACAAGCGCACCTTCCCGGCCATCGACGTCGCCCGCTCGGGCACCCGCAAGGAGGACCTCCTCATCGCTCGCGACCAGCTCAAGAAGGTCTACGTGCTGCGCCGCATCTTGAACCCGATGGGCACCATGGACGCCATCGAGTTCCTCATCGACAAGCTCAAATCCACAAAGTCCAACGGCGACTTCTTCTCCTCGATGAACACCTGAAGTCGAGCCGGAATTGTCCATCGGCGGGGCCGGCAGCAATGCCGGCCTTTCGCTTTTCCGGGCGCTGCCGCATAGTGCGCCAATGGCCCAGCCGAAGCCCCGTCCCGCCACCTACGCCGACATCGAGGCCCTTCCGCCCCATGTCGTCGGCGAGATTCTGTTAGGCGCGCTGCACACCCACCCACGCCCGGCTCCCCGCCATGCCATGGCATCCAGCACGATCGGCATGACGCTCGGCAACCCGTTCCAGTTCGGGAAAGGTGGCCCGGGCGGCTGGCTGTTCCTCGACGAGCCCGAGCTGCATCTCGGGCCGCATGTGATCGTGCCCGACATCGCGGCTTGGCGCCGCGAGCGGCTGCCCACGCTGCCCGATACCGCCTTCATCGAAACGCCGCCCGACTGGGTCTGCGAGGTCCTCTCGCCCTCCACCCGCCGCATCGATCGCACCGACAAGCTCGCCATCTATGCCGGCTTCGGCGTCGGCCACGCCTGGTATGTGGACCCCGACGCGCGCACCCTGGAGGTGCTGGCTCTGAGCGGCGGCAAGTGGCTCGTCGAAGCCACCTTCAAGGACGCCGATGCCGTATCAGCACCTCCGTTCGCCGAGCACACGTTTCCCCTCGACGCCTTATGGCCGCCGCCCTCCCCTCCATCCGAGTAGCCAGCATGCGGGTGCTGCTTGACGCCTGTATTCCGCAGGGACTTCGACACCATTTGAAGGATCACCAGATTACAACGGCGGCCTTCGCCGGTTTGGAAAACCTGAGCATGGGACGTTTGCTCGACGCCATGCTGGGTAGCTTCGACGTGATCATTACTACCGACATGCGTCTGTCGCCGGCGCACAGTCTGGCAGGACGGCCTATTGCAGCAATCGTGCTCGCGGGCGGAGAGGCGCGGCAATCGTATATTCTGGCTCTGCTGCCCGCATTGCAGATCGCCGTTGATCGGATAAGGCCAGGCGAGGTGCGGGAAGTGCCCTGCTGACCATGCACCTTCCGTCGATAATGCAAGTCTTCGCCGTGGCCGCCGACCCGTGCTAATCTCCCCCCATGACCGAGACCACCTATCCCGTCCCCGATCCCCTCATCACGAGCGACCCCGCCCGCCTCGGCGGCACCCCCTGCTTCACCGGCACCCGCGTCCCCGTGAAGACGCTGTTCGATCACCTGTCCGCAGGCGACCCGCTCGAAGTTTTCCTCGCGGATTTTCCGTCTGTCAGCCGAGAGCACGCGCAGGCGGTACTGCATCTGTCGCTCGATGCGGCAATTGCCGAACAGACCGGAAGCAAGCACGCCGCGGAGTAGCTTGCGATGCGGCTTCTGCTCGACGCATGTGTGCCGCAGCGTCTGCGATTTTCCTTGACCGGCCTGGACGGCCTGACCGACAGCGCTCTGCTGGACGCCATGGAAGGTGTCTTCGATGTCCTCGTCACCTGCGATCAGAGTATTCCATGGCAACAGAATCTGCGCGCTCGCTCCATCGGCGTGCTTCTCCTGAAATCGCCGAGCAACCGCCTGCCAGATCTTCTCCCGCTGGTCCCGAGCCTGCTGAAAGCACTGGGCCACATAGCGCGAGGCCAGGTCCTCGAGGTCTCCCGCTGACCTACGCCATCCCCCTCCTCGACACGCCTCGACTCCCCTTTAGCATCCGCGCCAGCTCGGTCGCGTCCGTCACCGGCGCCGAGCATTGCGGGCCGGTGCAAACGTAGGCCGCCGCGCGCCCGCCGATCGTATCTTTGCCGGCGAGGCCTGGCACGGCGCCGAGCCCGGCGTCGGCCTGCACCACATACTCCAGCGCCCCAGGCAGCGACACGCCATCGAGCGCCTCGGCCAGCTTGTCGGTTTCCACTGCCCCCGCCGCGATGATCACCGACATCGGCGATGTGAGGTCGATCGAGGCAGCCAGCAGCCCGCAATGCGCAACGATCCCCTGCGCCATGTCCCCGCTCAACGCTTCGAGAAGATCACCCGCGCGCTCGGCGTGATGCGCTTCCCCCGTCAGCACCGTCAGCGCGACGAGGTTCGACACCATGACGGCATTGCCGTTCGGCGTTGCGTCGTCCTGTCCTGAGCGCAACCGCGCGATGACGTCGCGCGTGTCGTCGGCCGTCATCGCGTACCCGCCCTCCGCGAGCCAATAGTGACGGTCCAGCACGTCGGTCCACAGGATGGCTTGGTCGAGATACGTCGCACGCCCGGTCGCCTGGTGCAGGCGCAGCGCGGCCCAGACCATGTTGGCATAGTCTGAGAGCGTGGCCGGCGCATTGGCGCGCCCGGCGCGATAGGAGTGCTTCAGCCGCGCGCCGTCGCTCATGCTCTTGGTGATGAACGCGAACGCGGTCTCCACCAGCTCCAGCCACCGCGGCTGATGGAAGATTCGCGATGCCCGAGCCAGTGCGGCGATCATCAGGCCGTTCCAGTCGGCCAGCACCTTGTCGTCCCAGCCCGGGCGGACGCGCCCCGCGCGCCGCGCCAGTAGCCTGCCGCGCAGCTCCGCGAGACGAGCCTCCTCGACGTCGGAGAGCAGCTCAAGGCTGTGCAGCCGGTTGAGGATCGTCTTCCCTTCCCAGTTCCCGCCCGGCGCCACGTCGTAGACGCGACAGAAGACGTCGGCGTCCTCGCCAAGGACGTCGGCGATCTCCTCCGCGCTCCACACGTAGAATTTGCCTTCCTCGCCCTCGGAATCCGCGTCGAGCGACGCCGCGAATCCGCCGCCCTCCGCGATCATCTCCCGCTCCAGCCAGTCGACCGTCTCGGCGACGCGCCGCTCGAGCAGTGGGTCACGCGTCTCGCGCCAGACCTCCGTCATGAGGTCGACCAGCAGCGCATTGTCGTAGAGCATCTTCTCGAAGTGCGGCGCCAGCCAGCGCTCGTCGGTGGAGTATCGCGCGAAGCCGCCGGCGAGATGGTCGTAGATGCCGCCCTGGCAGATGTGCGTAAGCGTTCTCGCGACGGCCTCCCGCGCCGGCGTGTAATCGAAGCGGATCCCGCCGCGCCACAGGAGCCAGAGCACGTTCCACTGAGGGAACTTCGGCGCTCCCTTCAAGCCGCCGTGCACGGGATCTATCGCCTCGGTGAGTTTCTGAGTCAGCTCGGCGACGAGCGCATCACCGGCGACGATGCGCTCACTCGGTGCGGTCCGGCTGCCGAGCATCTCTGTGAGCAGATCGGCGTTGTGCTGCACGGATGCGCTCTGCTCGCGATACGCGCGCGCGACGCTGCGCAGGACGTCCACGAACGCCGGCTTCCCCCACCGGGCTGATTTGGGGAAGTAGGTCCCGCCCCAGAACGGCCGCCCGTCGCTGTCGAGAAACATGGTCAGCGGCCAGCCGCCGGATTCACCCATGCGAAGCAGCGCGCCCATGTAGACGGCATCGATGTCGGGCCGCTCCTCGCGGTCGACCTTGATGTTCACGTAGAGCTCGTTCATCACCGCCGCGGTCGGCTCGTCCTCGAAGCTCTCGTGCGCCATCACGTGACACCAATGGCAGGCGGCGTAGCCGATCGAAAGCAGGATCGGCTTCTCCATGCGCTTGCCTTCGCTCAGCGCCTCGGGTCCCCAAGGCCACCAGTGGACAGGGTTGTCCTTGTGCTGGAGCAGATAGGGGCTGGTTTCGCGGCCAAGGCGGTTCTTGCTCATTTGGGCTATGCTTCCGATCGGTTGCCCTCGAAGTCCTACACGACAAGCCGGAGTGCATGCGAGACGTTCCGACCATCTACGCTCTTTCCAGCGCACCGGGCCGCTCCGGCGTCGCGGTGATCCGCGTCTCGGGGCCGGCCACCGGCATGGTGCTCGAGCTGATGGCGGGCAAGCCTCGCCCCAAGCCGCGCGTCGCCACCGGCCGACCGTTCATCCACCCGCGCACGGCCGAGGCGCTCGACCGCGGCATCGTCATCTGGTTCCCGGCGCCGAAGAGCTTCACCGGCGAGGACGTACTGGAGCTGCACACCCATGGTGGCCATGCGGTCGTGAAGGCGATGCTGGCGGCGATCGGCGAGGTCCCGGGTTGTCGAATGGCGGAGCCGGGCGAGTTCGCCCGCCGCGCGTTCGACAACGGCAAGATCGACCTTGCCGAGGTCGAAGGCCTGGCCGATCTCATCGATGCCGAGACCGAAGGCCAGCGCCGCCAGGCGCTGCGACAGGCACGTGGCGATCTTTCCGGGCTATACGACGGATGGCGCTCGTCGCTCATCGAGGCGCAGGCGATGGTCGAGGCGACGATCGACTTCGCCGACGAGGCGGACATCTCGGCTGATGCCATGGCGCGGGCACGGTCCACGGTCGAGACGCTGCGCACCGCGATGCGGCGCCACCTCGACGACGGCCATCGCGGCGAGATCCTGCGGACGGGCTTTCGCATCGTGCTGGCGGGCCCACCCAACGCCGGCAAGTCGACGCTCTTGAACGCGCTCGCCCGGCGGGAGGCCGCGATCGTCTCCGAGGAGGCCGGCACGACCCGCGACGTCATCGAGGTCCATCTGGACCTGGAGGGCCTGCCGGTCATCGTCACCGACACGGCAGGCATCCGCGAGGCGACGGGCAAGGTGGAGCAGGAGGGCATCCGCCGCACCATCGAGCGCGCGCGGGAGGCCGATCTGATCCTCTGGCTGGGCGCCGCCGGCGACGGCGAGACTGCCCTCCCCGACGACCTCCGCGACCAGGCCGACAAGGTCCTGTCCGTGCTCACCAAGGCGGACCTGTTGAGCCCACCGCGAGCACTTCCACTTTCCCCTCCCCCTCGCGGGGAGGGGTCGGAGTCTGCCCCGGACCCCGGCATGGAGTGCCGGGAAGCGATCCGGGGGGTGGGGGTGCCGGATGGGGCGGGGATGCTGCGCGAGGCGGGGGCGGAAGTCGACGCCGGCCTGGAGCGCGGTCGCGATAACGCGACCACCTCCACCGGAACGACACCCCACCCCCAACCCCTCCCCGTCGAGGGGAGGGGAGTCGATCTGCGGCCCGGCCCGGAGGTGGTGCTCCCCGACGACATGGTCGCCGTCTCCGCCCGCACCGGCGCCGGCATGGACGACCTCACGCGCCGCCTGGCCGCCATCGCCGCTTCGCATCTCGGCCATGGCGGCGAGGAGCCCGTCATCACCCAGGAGCGCCATCGCCGCCTGGTCGAGGACGCCGCCGCCGCGCTTGAAGCCTTCAACTTGGGCGACGATGCGCTGGTCGAGCTCCGCGCCGAGGACCTCCGCCGCGCCGCCGACAGCCTCGGCCGCATCACCGGCCGCATCGGCACCGAGGACGTCCTTGGCGAGATCTTCGGGCGGTTCTGTCTGGGAAAATGACGCCGCGAAATGATTCACGTGAAACGGAAATGGATCGAGTTTCATGATTCACGTGAAACAATGCAGTGGTCGTTTGTGGACGATTCACGTGAAACAGTTTGACGTCTCATTCGAGGTTCGAGATACCGCCATCATTCTTGAAAGCATTCGAGTACCGGCTGAGCGCCACCCACGCCCCATATCTCTGCAGTATGTGATAGACGGCATTCCAGGACGTCCTCTGCTCCGGCAGAGGCGAGCCGCTGGCCAGCAAGGCATCAACCCCTGCAGGAGTCATAACAGGCAGGCGTGGGCGTTTCGTCGCCGAGCGCTCGCTCGTTTCCGCGAGATAGGCACCGGTCTCGAAAGCCAGGATCTGCTTCACGCGCTCGTCCGAGAACAGGATGCCGGAGTTGTAGACCAGGGACGACACCACGAACTGTTCGTCCGGGCTCATCTTCGAGAGCGATGGCCGGCCCTCTGCCGCCAGCTTCTTCTCGGCGATGTCCTTCTCGTAAAGCCACATCACCGCGGTGCCTAGGATCGACTCGGTGAACGTCATGGCGTCGTCGCGCGCGCCCTTGAGCGCGGCGATCCTGGTCCCGAACGCAGCGTCGATTTCGGAGGTGAGGCCGGGGAATCTCTGGAAGCCGAGCCGATAGTCGTCGAGCCCGATTCCAAGCACCGGATGAATATGATCGACCTCGGCGAAGGCCGTCGTGAGCAGTAGGGCTCCGCCTTCGGCAATATGCGTGACCACGATCTCTTTCGCCGACACCGCTATGCCGAGCTTGTTTCTCTCCGAGTAGGCGTTGAGGATCGGCGCGACGCGCGCCGCGACGCTGAGCAATTCCTTTTCATAAGCCGCGGTCCGGCCATGGCCGTCGAGGAAGCCAAAATAGAGCTTCGGCAGCACGCCCGAATTGCGGAACGACGACACCCGGAACGCTTCGTATTTGACCGTCGTCCTGATCACCGCATCGGCATCGAAAGCGACACCCTCGCCCCGCGACACTGATTTGCGCGCCAGGTTCTCCAGAACCGCGCGACAGTAACCCGGACGCCAGGCTTCATTGGGGAGAGCGGAGACCTCCGCCGCCAACGCCTGTGCCACCTGGCGTGTCGCAACACCGCCGCCGGTGAGGGCTGGCAGCTCTGCGTCGGCTCTGGCGCATGCATCGCTCGCCCATCCCGATGCCGTCCATCCGACGGCCCACGCGAGGAGCACCAGCCCGATGCCGACGAATATACGGATGATCGTCATCGCTAGCCGCCCCTCGCCTCGGATTGCTGCAGGCACGTTGCCGGCAGCGTACATATAGACTGGGACACGGAATAGCGAGCCGATCTGAAAGGTGTCATGCCCATCGGTTTAGGGGGGATCGCCGACTGTCGAACCGGCCAGCAGTCGCCCCTCGCAAGCCGGCTCGCGCCACCCTAAAGTACCGGCCAAACCGACCCGGTGATCAATGATCGAAAGCACCACCACTCCGCCCCTGCGCCTGCGCCCAGCCACCTACGACGTCATCGTCGTCGGTGGCGGCCATGCCGGCACCGAGGCGGCGGCGGTCGCTGCGCGCTCAGGAGCCCGCACGGCGCTTGTCACCCACGCCTTTGCCCGCCTCGGCGAGATGTCGTGCAACCCGGCCATCGGCGGGCTCGGCAAGGGCCACCTTGTGCGCGAGGTCGACGCGCTCGACGGCATCATGGGCCGCGCCGCCGACGCCGCCGGCATCCAGTTCCGCCTCTTGAACCGCTCCAAGGGTCCGGCCGTGCAGGGCCCCCGCGCCCAGGCCGACCGCAAGCTCTACCGCCGCGCGGTGCAGGATGCGCTCCGCGCCACGCCCAATCTCGAGATCATCGAAGGCGCCGTCGAGGACTTGATCGTCACCGGTTCCCCTCCCCGCGAGGGGGAGGGGGATTGCGCCTGCCGCGTCGCCGGCGTCGTCCTCGCCGATGGCCGCCGCCTCGCCGCCGGCGCCGTCGTCCTCACCACCGGCACGTTCCTCAATGGCCTGATCCACATGGGCGAGGAGCGCATCCCCGCCGGTCGCGTTGGTGACCCGCCAGCGCTGCATCTGTCGGAGCGCCTCTACGGCCTGGGCCTGCACATGGGCCGCCTCAAGACCGGAACGCCCGCCCGCCTCGACGGCCGCTCGATCGACTGGGCCGCCGTCGAGATGCAGCCCGGCGACGACCCGCCGGTGCCCTTCTCGGCGCTCACCACCTGCGTTACCACCCGCCAGATCGCCTGCGGCATCACCGCCACCAACCCAGCCACCCACGACATCATCCGCGAGAACCTCGCCCGCTCGGCCATGTACTCCGGCCGCATCTCGTCGGTGGGTCCGCGCTATTGCCCCTCGATCGAGGATAAGGTCGTCCGCTTCGCCGACCGCACGGCGCACCAGGTCTTCCTCGAGCCGGAGGGCCTCGACGATCACACGGTCTACCCCAATGGCGTCTCGACCTCGCTGCCCGCCGACGTGCAGCTCGCGTTCCTGCGCACCATGCCCGGCCTGGAGCAGGTCGAGGTGCTGCGGCCCGGCTACGCTATCGAGTACGACTATGTCGACCCGCGCGAGCTGGCCGCGACGCTCGAGGTGAAGCGCCTGCCCGGTCTGTACCTGGCGGGCCAGATCAACGGCACGACGGGCTACGAGGAGGCCGCGGCGCAGGGCCTCCTGGCCGGCATCAACGCCGCTCGGCGCGCCGGGGGCGGTGACGGTATCGTCATCTCCCGCGCCGACGCCTACCTCGGCGTCATGGTCGACGATCTGGTGACCCAAGGGGTCTCCGAGCCCTACCGCATGTTCACCTCCCGCGCCGAGTACCGCCTCAAGCTGCGCGCCGACAACGCCGACCAGCGCCTCACCCCGCTCGGCATGGACCTGGGCTGCGTCGGCCCCGAGCGCCGGGCAGCCTTTGCGGCGCGGCTCGGTGCGTTGGACGAGGGCCGCGCGCAGCTCGACAGCCTCTCTCTCACCCCCAACGAGGCGGCCCGTCACGGCCTCGAGATCAATCGCGACGGGCGCCGGCGCTCGGCCATGGAGCTTCTGGCCTTTCCCGGGATTGATCTTGCCCGCCTCGTCGCGATCTGGCCCGAGCTCTCGCGCCTGAACCCCGCGATTGCCGCCCAGCTCGAAACGGACGCCCGCTACGCGTCCTATGTCCGCCGCCAGGAGCAGGACGTCGAGGCGCTCCGGCGCGACGAGGCGGTCCGCATCCCCGCGAGCCTCGATTTCCAGGCTGTCTCCGGCCTCTCGACCGAGCTCCGCCAGAAGCTCGACCGCCACAGGCCGGCCACCCTCGCCCAGGCCGGTCGCATCGACGGGATGACGCCGGCGGCGCTTCTGTTGATCCTGGCGGCGGTGAAAAAGGCAACGCCGCGATCCGATTCCCACCCCGCGCGCACGGCTTGACCGCCCCCTGATCCACAGGAAAATTGATTCACGTGAAACATTTCCACAGGGGCGAGCAGAGGCCCAGGCAGCAGTGGTAAAGCGCGCGCAATTGGCGCTCGGCCGACGCTTTTACGCAGGAATTCGCTCGAGTTCACCAACGTGATCTTCGGATCGCCGGAGCGCAGGACCGGGAGCCTCGCCACCCCTGGCGCGTCGTTTTGATGATTCGAAGATTCACGTGAAACATCCGCGAGTTGATGGCAGAAAGAGCGACCGAAGCAAGAGGGGGGGCGCCGAGGCCAATGACCAGCGAACGCAAGACCCGCCCGGCCGGGATCTACGGCCGCGACGCCTTCGCCGCTCAGTTCCCCTTTTCACGTGAAACCCTGGACAGCCTGGACACCTATGCCGCCCTTCTGACGCAGTGGCAGAAGGCGATCAACCTCGTCGCCCCCAGCACCCTGAGCGACGTCTGGCACCGGCACTTCGCTGATTCGGCTCAGCTTTTGGCACTGGCCCCGCCGCGGCCACCGGCTTGGGTCGACCTCGGCTCCGGTGCCGGCTTCCCCGGGCTGGTCATCGCCACCATTCTGGCGGAGCGGCCCAACCCTCCCCCCGTCACCCTCATCGAAAGCGATCAGCGCAAGGCGGCTTTCCTGCGCGAGGTCGCCCGCCACACTGGCGTGGCTGTGGACATCCTGGTGACAAGGATCGAAAATGCCGCGACTCGATTTAAGCTCCCCGCAGGCGGTGTTGTTTCCGCGCGCGCGCTGGCATCACTGACCGAGCTGCTACGTCTCGGTGCCCCGTTCTTGTCGGGCGGCTCGGTTGGGCTTTTCCTGAAGGGCCGCGAGGCGGAGGCCGAGGTCGAGGAGGCGAAGGCCCACTGGCGATTCGAGGCCGAGCTAGTGCCGAGCCTGACTGACACGGCCGGTCGCGTTGTGGTGATTAGGGAATTCTCCGGCGCCCGGCCGGATGCGCAGATCAAAGCAGGCCGGGGATCGAAAATAGGGAAGTGACCGACGCATGGGCACCGGGAGCTCGGGAAATCCTCGCGTGATCGCCATCGCCAACCAGAAGGGCGGCGTCGGCAAGACCACAACGGCCATCAACCTGGGCACCGCCCTGGCCGCCATCGGGGAGCGGGTGCTCGTCATCGACCTCGACCCCCAGGGCAACGCCTCGACCGGCCTGGGCATCACGCCCGACGTCCGCCTGCGCACCAGCTACGACGTCCTCAACAACCAGGCCGCGCTCCGCGACATCGCGCTCGCCACGGCTGTTCCGAATCTGGCGGTCGTTCCGGCCAACTCCGATCTCGTCGGCCTCGAAGCCGAGATGCTGGGCGACGCGGCCCGGCCATATCGGCTTCGCGACGCCATCGGCGCGCTAGCCGCCGTCCAGCGGGGCCGCCCCGACGCCTATGATTACGTCCTCATCGACTGCCCGCCGTCCCTCAATCTGCTGACGCTGAATGCCATGACGGCCGCCAACGCGGTCCTGGTCCCGGTGCAATGCGAGTTCTTCGCGCTGGAGGGCATCTCGCAGCTCAAGGAGACCATCGACCAGATCCGCGCGGCCCTCAATCCGCACCTCGAGATCCAGGGCGTCGTCCTGACCATGCACGACGCGCGCACGTCGCTCTCGCGCGAGGTCGCCGAGAACGTGCGCGCCTTCTTCGGCCCCAAGGTCTACGAGACCATGATCCCGCGCAACACGCGCGTCGCCGAGGCGCCGTCGCACGGCAAGCCGATCCTGCTTTACGACTACGACTGCCCCGGCAGTCAGGCCTACATCCGCCTCGCCACCGAGATCATCGAACGCGAGCGCAGCTTCAAGGCGGCGTGATGCGCCGCGGGGACCAACAACATCGGGAAGCGCCTTGGGGACCGAAGACATCATGAACATGCCGTTGCCGAAGAGCCGCCTGGGACGTGGCCTCGCCTCGCTGATCGGGGAGCCGACGCCGGCTCAGCCGCGGCTTCCGGCCGAGGGCGAGCAGCGCCTCGTATCGATCGATCAGGTCCGCGGCGGACGTCTCAATCCGCGCAAGGATTTCCGCGACGAGGAGTTGGCCGAGCTGGCGGAATCGATCCGCGCCAAGGGCCTCGTGCAGCCGATCATCGTGCGACCGGATCCGGCGGGCTCGGGCTACGAGATCGTCGCAGGCGAGCGTCGCTGGCGCGCGGCGCAGAAGGCGGGCCTGCACTCCGTTCCGGTCATCGTGCGCGACCTCAACGACCGCGAGGTCCTCGAGCTGGCGATCATCGAGAACGTTCAGCGCGCCGACCTCAACGCCATCGAGGAAGCGGGGGGGTATCGCGAGCTCGTCGAGCGCTTCGACTACAGCCAGGAGCAGCTCTCCGAGATCATCGGCAAGAGCCGCAGCCATGTCGCCAACACGCTGCGCTTGCTGAAGCTCCCTGAGGCCGTGCAGGCCATGGTGCAGGACGGACGGCTCACGGCTGGGCACGCGCGGGCGCTCATCGGCCGTGCCGATGCGGAGGATCTCGCCCGCCAGATCATCGACCAGAGCATGAACGTGCGCGAGGTCGAGGCGCTGGTACAGTCGGGTGTCGCAGCCGAGCCGATAGCGGATCGCGGAAAGAAGGCCCGTGAGAAGGATCCCGATACCAAGGCCTTCGAGAAGGAGCTGGCCGACAGCCTCGGGCTGAAGGTCGAGATCAAGCGCGGATCCGGCGAGAGCGGCAACCTGGTCATCAAATACGGCAACTTCGACCAGCTCGACTATATCCGCATGCGCCTGACAGGTTCTGTCGGCGGCTGATTACTGCCCGTTTTCAAGACCGTCAGACTGCGCGCCCATCTGCGCTTTCATGACGGGTTGCGCGATCGTGCGCGCTCGAATAGTTAACGAGGCGGCCCAACCGCGGATCCCGGCTCCACATGCCGGCGTTCGGGTTCGGTGACGTGCCGGCGCGCGTGATGCCGCCGGTCGGTTCCGTTAGCGGCCGGGCATGTCTCGAGGAGACTGCCGATGTCGTGAGCCCCACCTGGGGCCTGGAGTGCTTGCCGGCGCCGCGAAAGGACTTTCGGCCGGGGAAGCACGCGTGACGAAGGCCGGGATGCTCGCCCCCTTGGATTGGCGTGGTCCGGCGCTTCGCAGCGAAAGGAAATCTCATCATGCAGTTCAAGCGTGTCTCCGCGGGTCTCGCCGCGTGCCTCATCGCGGCTTCGCTGGCCTCGCCGGCTTCCGCCGACCGCGACGCCGTCGCCCGGGGTAAGAGCTGGACTCTGCAACTCGACGGCGACGCTCGCTCCGTTCAGAAGCGCAACGCCGACGTGGCAGTTGTCGACCCCGACGAGGTCCGCAATCCCGCTCGCTTGAAGTCGAAGCCGAATGGCGATCGCCGTGCCGTGCTCGCCTACATCTCCGTTGGCGAGGCCGAGACCTATCGCAGCTATATGAAAAAGGGCTCCAAACGCTGGCTGACCAGCCGCGAGCAGGGCTGGGCCGGCAACAAGGTGGTCAAGTACTGGGATCCGGAATGGAAGGAGATCGTCAAATCGCGCGTGCGCAAGGCGATCGATGCCGGTTATGACGGCGTTTATCTCGACCGCGTCGACACCTACGAGAGCATCAAGGCGCCGAAGAGCTCCTCGCGTGCCGAGATGGTCAAGCTGGTCAAGGAGGTCGCGAGCGAGGCCCGCAGCCGCCGCGGCAACGCCGCCGTCGCCGTGCAGAACGCCGAGGAACTCCTCAACGACCGCGGCTACGTCTCGGCCATCGACGCCATCGGCAAGGAGGATCTCTATCACGGCATCAATCATGACGGCCGCCGCAACAACAGGGAAGCAGTGCGCGCCAGCGAGAAGATGCTGAAGCAGGCCAAAGCCCAGGGCAAGGGCGTCTACGTGCTCGAGTACGTGCAGGGCGAGACCGCCAAGTCGGTCCGAAGCGAGGCCAAGCGGGCCGGTTTTGCCGTCTCGACGACCGGCCGCCGCGATCTCAAGACCGCATCCGAGGATTGATCGGGTTAAGGAGCCCCGGGCAGGCCGATTGTTCGGGTCTCCTCTACTCCAGCGAGGGCGGAAGGTTCGGTCTGGCCGCATTAGCCAACCAGGCGCCGCAGACCATGGGGAGGCTTGACGCGAAGGGCAGGCAAGCTGATTAGATTCCAGGCATAGCCCTGGATCGGGACGGCCCACGCGACCGAGAGCCACATGACGGACGACGTGCTTCGAGACTTGGCGGCGACGGTGCGCGCCCGGCGCGCCGAGAGCGCCGACACGTCGTACACGCGCAAGCTGCTCGACGGTGGCCCCCGGCGCTGCGCCAAGAAGCTCGGCGAGGAGGCCGTCGAGGTCGTCATCGCCGGCGTTGCCGAGGACGATGCCGCGCTCAAGGGCGAGGCCGCCGATCTCATCTATCATCTCCTCGTGCTGCTCGAGGCGCGAGGCATCGCGCTCGACGACGTGCTCGCCGTTCTCGCCGGCCGTATGGGCACGTCCGGGCTCGTTGAAAAGGCATCTCGGGCGAAAGGCTGATGAGGTCATGCGCGATAGCGTCATCGAGCCGACGGCCGAAGCCGTGAGCTACAGGGCCAACCTCGAGTTCTCACCCTATCGCGTTTTCAGCCGCGAGGAATGGGCCCGCCTCCGCCACGACACGCCGATGACACTGGTCTCGCGCGAGCTGGAGCAGCTCTCCGGCCTCATCGAGGAGCTCTCGGTCGAGGAGGTCGAGCAGATCTATCTGCCGCTGTCGCGCCTCCTGAACCTCTACGTCGCCGCCGCGCAGGAGCTGCATCTCGTCTCGACGCGCTTCCTCGGCCGCCGCGAGCGCAAGGTGCCCTTCATCATCGGCGTCGCCGGCTCCGTCGCCGTCGGCAAGAGCACCACCGCCCGCGTGCTGCGCGCCCTTCTCGCGCGCTGGCCGGACCACCCGCGCGTCGACCTCATCACCACCGACGGCTTCCTGCTGCCCAACGAGGAGCTGAGCCGATCGGGACTGATGAGCCGCAAGGGCTTCCCCGAGAGCTTCGACACCGCGCGCCTCTTGAACTTCCTCGCCGGCGTCAAATCGGGCCATGAGCGCGTCGAGGCGCCGGTATACTCGCATTTCCACTACGACATCTTGCCCGGCCAAAAGACGGTGATCGAGCGCCCCGACATTCTCATCGTCGAAGGCCTCAACGTGCTACAGCCCGCGCGCCTGCCCAAGGGTGGGGAGGGCATCCCCTTCGTCTCGGATTTCTTCGATTTCTCAATCTACATCGACGCCGATCCGGCCATCATCGAGCGCTGGTACGTGACGCGCTTCATGCGCCTGCGCGCCACCGCCTTCCGTGACAAGGCTGCCTACTTCCACCGCTACGCCCACCTGACGACCGAGGAGGCGCAGGAGCGCGCTCTCCAGATCTGGCGCGAGATCAACCTGAGGAACCTCGAGGAGAATATTCTCCCCACCCGCCAGCGCGCCAATCTCATCCTGCGCAAGAGCGCCGACCACCACGTCGACTCCGTGGCGCTTCGGAAGCTTTAGCGGTACTTCGCGGCACACACGCTCGGGCAAGAAAAAAGGCCGCTGGGGAAGCGGCCTCGAGTCGTGGCTATGGAAAGGGTAGATGAGTAGATGCGGTCAGAGCGGGTTAGGCGACGTGCAACGCGGTTCGCCGTGAAAAGCCGCTCGGAACTAGTGGTGACGTGACCGCCTCCCGCAATCGCTGATGGCCAAAGCGTAGTCGTTCAGGGCGACCTGCTGGCGCATCATCATTGCGACTTGCGGCAATCGAACGAACTGGGCGAGCAGTGTCAGCTGGGTTTCGAAAGCCTGGCTGGCAGCTTGGAAGCTCAACCCGCACATGGTCGTCAGCCACGCCTCGAGCTCGTGGCGGGGCGGCTCGGCCTTACGCTGGGACGGAACCCTCGCCCCCGCGGCTGCCGGCGGCTTGTGTGCCGGGGCGGCCTCGATCGGCTCGGACTGCATGACGCACTTCGGCTCCTCCACGCTCGCGCACACCGCCGCGGTCGGCGGTTGAACCTTTGGCGAGATGGAAGGGGACGCACTTTCTACTCGAGTTTCCACGTCGTGTGCCGCTCTGGGTCGGGGTGCCTTGGCGGCGGCCGGCTGGGACGATGCCCTGAGCTCGGCCATCAATTCGGCCCTGGCGGCGTGGAACTTGTCGCGCAGTCGGCGGATCACCGACGGGTCGGAGACACCGATGCGCTTGATGGCGGTGGTCGGCTTCAGGCCGGGCTCGGCGACGAGCAGCGCGGCGATGGACGCCAGGCGCGCGCGGTCGTCGATGCCGCTGCCCTTCGGACGGCCACGGCGAGGTTTTGCTTCAGACATCCCAAGGACCTGTTCGATCGGGCGATTCATTGAATTGAGCCTGTGCGAAGCTCTGCGCCGATCCAAGGAAAATAATTAACCGTCTCAAAAAAAGTAAGCGGAGGCAAATACATCTGTTGCTGAATTACAGCGGTTTATTGCACAGCGAACCTAAGATCCGGAATTTGCAGAGTCAGTTGACTCTGCAAGAGTCTCGGTCTCTCCCTCTCGCCGCAAGCGGGGAAGGTTTGGATGAGGGACAGACAAGAGAAGAGCGTGAGGGTCGGGCCATTGCCGCAGCGGCTCGAGCCTGCCCCACGCACTCTCTTCTTATGATTGAGACGACCGAGTGGTGCTCAGAACTTCGCGCCACTGTTGTAGGCACCGACGAGCTGGTTGTAGTCGCGCGTCAGCCGCGCCGGCGAGCCCTCGACCATCCAGGCGCCTTGGCCGGTGCCCAGGATCATCCTCTCGCCCTGGCTGTAAGGGGTCTTGTCGCGCAGCCGCCGCATCAGCTGCTTCGCCGTGGTCAGGAATTCCTTCGAATGTGAGACGAACATGGAGCCGACCGCGTCCTTGTTGGCGCCCGCGTACTGCTCCGTTGCCCTGACCGTCGCCTCGTAGGTGCCGAGCGTCTCGGTGACCTTGGCCAGATTGGGGGACGAGGCGCCGGCGGCGCGAACGAGCCGCTTGGCGTCGATCATGAGCGCTTCGACATGCCAGCGCGCCTTGCGGCCTTCGGTCTTCTCGATCTCGGCCAGGCGCTCGACCGCGCGCTTGTCCTGAATCGACTCAATGCCGCCGCGAAGCGTCTGGTCGGCCGCCGCGAACGCGTCCCACGCCGCAACCAGGCGCGGGTGCATGGCCTTGCCCTTGGCCATCTTGTCGTCCTTGTAGTTCTGTTGGGTGTAGTAGTCGTCCGCCTCCTTCAGCAGCGGCTCCAGCGTCGTCACGGCATCGACATAGGCCGAGGCCGCCGCCTCGAGCTCCGCGTCGCGCGGCTCGGTCGCGTTCGCCGCCTCGACGTTCTTCTTGCAGTCTGCGGTGTCGTAGATGGTGTAGGTGCCGTAGATGATGCGCTCCTTGCCGGTCGGCCCGTTCTTGCCGACCCAGCTGAAATAGCGCGAGCGTGACTCGTAGGAGCGCTCCGAAAGCCGGTTGATGCAACCGATGTAGGCGTTGATCTTCTGCGTTAGGGAGGGTGCGTCCTGGGCGACGGCGCGCGGGGCAGCGGTCACGCAGGTCAGCAGGGCCGGGACGGCCAGGGCGGCCAGCAGGCGGGGGGAGGTCATGCGATGTCTCCAGAAATAAGGCAGCGCGGAGCTTAGCCCTGCGAGTATGGCGTGACTGTTACACGGGTGACAGTTCCGGCAAAGCCCGCGAGCCGTCATTGGTTTCCGGTGTATTGCTTTTGATGTTTTTGAGCAGAAAGACTTAAACTCCTAAGACAGCTTATTTTTTATCCTTGTTTGGTGGCAGAATCTCGTTCACCCTGATGATCGAGGGTGGATGCTGCGGGTTCGCTTGCGCGTTCGCCTATTGGATTTCTGACCATTCGCGGCCCCCCCATGTCGGCTAGCCCCATGTCGCTTCGCCTGAGACAGCTTTGGGACTGGATTATCGACCGCCAGCCGATGGCGAGTGTCGAGAGGCCCGCGCGCGCGCCGATGTCTCGTGCTGCCGCTTCAAGACCCGCGGCGCCCGGGCGCTCTGCGGTCGCCCCTGCCAAGGCGGGCGGGCACACCTCCGACAGTCAGTGGGGCTGTGTCGCCCGCGTCATGCAGGCCGCCGTCGACACGGCAGGGCGGGCGCGCGAGCTGCAGGAGCAAGCCGCGCTGCAGATCGATAGCGCCACCTACGCTTTCGGCAGCCTCCTCGAGGAGCTGTCAGCCGTCATGCCCGTCAGCGGTGTCGAAGGCAGCTGGGGCAAGCGCGCTACCGTCCACGCATTGGCTCCCGCCCGGGCAGCCCCGCGCCACGCACTGGCGGCGTGAAGCCGAAAGTCACGGCCTGACCACCGCCAGCACCACCGACACCGTTGCGGCCGCCAGCACGGTGCCGAGCGCCACCGCGCCCGAGGCCGAGTTGGCCGCGTGCCCGCGGCGGACCGCGAACAGGTAGGCATTAGCGCCGGCCGGCATGGCGGCGAGGATCAGCACCACCCCCGCCGCCGTGGGTGACAATGCGAACACCTTCGTCGCCAGCACCCACGCGATCGCCGGCATGACCAGCAGCTTCAGCCCGATCAGCACCGCCAGTGTCCCCGCTTGCCCCTTGATCTCGAACCCGACCAGCGTCAGCCCGAGCGCGATCAGCGACGCCGGCACGCCCGCCTCCGCCAGGAGCGAGAGCAGCTTGTCGAGCGCCTTCGGCAGCTCGAAGCCGGTGACGCGCCAGATCGCTCCAGCCAGGATGCCGATGATCAGCGGATTGCGCAGCAGGTCGCGGCCAAGCTGAACGAGTGCCCGCGCGCGCGACACCTCGCTCTTATTCTCCACCGCCTCGTGATGCAGCAGCCCGGCCGTCAGCAGCAGCGGCGCGTGGATCGAGAGCACGAGCGCAAGCACGGCAGCGGCCTGCGTCCCGAATGTGGCCAGCGCCACCGGGATGCCGAGCATGGCCGTATTGCCGAACACCGAGGCGAGCGCGATCGATGGCCCATCGATGTCCGGCCGCCGGAGCACTGAACGCGTCAGCAGCGTCGCCAGTCCCCAGGTCACGAACGCGGCGCCGAAGAAGCTCAGCCACACGGCGATGGGAGAGAGCCCGTCCCAGTGCGCGGTGGCGACCGTCCGGCACAGCAGCGCCGGCAGCCCCAGCGTGAACGCGAAGTCCGAGATGCCTTCCCCCGAGCGCTCGCCCAGGATTCCGAGGCGTCCGGCCAGCCACCCGAGCAGGATGAGCCCGAACACGGGCGTGACGATATCGACGACGATGCTCATCGAGTGACACTAGGGCCTTGCTTGCCCCCGTGGAATGATCCCTCGGCAGGGAGGGTCGAGCCTGTCACTCCACCCGCGCCGGCCCGGCCGAAACCTGTGCTCCGAGACCTTGCGGTCCGGCGCCGGGGGCACCGGGGGCCTGCGCCGCCGGAGCGGGCTGAGCTCCGAGCTGCGACGGCGCTGGATCGGCGACCACGGCCCCGAACTTCTGCACTTCGAGGACCGCCAAGCCCCGCTCCGCGAGACCCCGGGCATTGAAGCGCACTGGCCCGTCTGCGCCGTTGAAGCCGCTGGGCCGCGTCAGGTTGGCGGCGGTGTAGCGGGCGCCCTGCGGATTGGAAGCCAGCGTCACCGCGAGCGTCACGGCGTCATAGGCCAGGCTGGCGATGCGCGGCGGCGCCGAGCCGAACGTCTTGGCGAAGCGCTCCGAGAAAGAGCGCCATCCCATCGGGTCGGGACCCGGATACCAGCCGCCGACGAAGGCGTCGTCGCGGCCGATGTTCGGGAAGTCCCAGGCGCCCGTCCCGATCAGCTTGATCTTCTGCGTGTCGATGCCGGAATAGGCGATGAGCGGCCCGATTTGCGGCAGCACCTCCTGCCCCCCGGGAAGGAACAGCGCGTCGATCGGCGCCCCATCCTCCGCGCCCTTGATCACCTCGAACACTTTGCGCGCCGGCTCCAGCATGCCGTTGGCGGTCACGGGATAGGTCTGCAGCGCCACCACGCTGCCGCCGGCCCGCGCCACGGCCATGCGGAATGCCGGCTCGACGACCCTCCCGTAGGGATCGTCGGGGATCAGCGCCGCGAACCGCTTCTTGCCATGCGAGGCGGCGAAGGTCACCACGCGGTCCACCTCGGCCTCCGCCAGGAAGCTCATCAGGTAGACGCCGTTTCCGGCCGCCATCTGGTCATTGGAGAAGGCGAGCACCGGCACGTTGGCCGGCCGCGCCGCGCTGGCGGCTCCGGAGACGGCCTTGGAGAACAGCGGCCCGAGGATGATCTCGGCCCCGTCCTTGATCGCCTCGTCGGCTGCGGCGCGCGCGCCCTCCGCGCTGCCCTTGTCGTCCTTGACGATCAGCTGCACGGCGGGATTGTCGAGCTCGAACAGAGCCATCTCGCCGGCCTGCTTCATCGCCTTGGCCACCACGGCGGCCTGGTCGTAGCCGCCCAGCGGCAGCAGCATGGCGATCTTCACGCCCTGGCTCTTCGCCTCGGTCGGAGCCGCGGGCTTGGCGGCGCCGGGCTCGATGGCTGCGGTGGAAAGCGAAGGGCCGAGGTTGGTCGCGCACCCGGCACCCAAGGTCGCCGCGAGGGCGAGCGCCAGGGCGCTCCGGAGCCCTCGAGCCTGCGGCCACCGTATCGAATGCTGCATTATGGCGTCCCCCTCGTGCGGCCGCTGCCTTCGCCCGGACCTGACCTGGCCATCAAACGAGACCACGCTACGCACGTTACCGGGCATGCCCGGCTCCCCCATTCGCTTCCATTAGACGCTCGGGTTGTCGCCGTGAAGCGCTGACCGGCCACCATCATGAAAATAATCCACGACAGAGCCGTCCCGGCGCGTCAAAACACCTTCGGCGAAGCCCCGCGGAATCTCGCATCCGGGCGGAACGAATGACCATGACTGAGCGCAACGCCGACGAGAGCCTGGAGGGGGAGAACCCAAGTGGTGCGCCCACCCGCGTCGTCGCGCGCGCAGGAGCGGAGCTGGCCCGCCTGCTCGACCGTCCGCTCCCGCCCGGGCTGCATCTGGTCGCTACCCCGATCGGCAACCTCGGCGACATCACGTTGCGCGCACTGGCCGTGTTGGCTCAGGCCGACATCATCTACTGCGAGGACACCCGTCATAGCCGCACGCTGGCCCAGCATTTCGGGCTGACGGCGCCGCTGAAGCCTTACCACGATCACAATGGCGAGACCGCGCGGCCGCGCATCCTGGCCGAGCTGGCCGAGGGCAAGCGCGTCGCGCTGATCTCCGACGCCGGCACGCCCCTCGTCTCCGATCCGGGCTTCAAACTCGTGCGCGCCGTGCTCGAGGCCGGCCACCACGTTGAGAGCCTTCCCGGTCCCTCCGCGGCACTCACCGCCCTCACACTCTCCGGCCTGCCGAGCGACGCCTTCCTGTTCGCGGGCTTCCTGCCGCCAAGACAGGCTGCTCGCCGCACGCGGATCGGCGAGCTCAAGGCGGTGCCTGCAACCTTGATACTCTTCGAGGCCCCGCAGCGCCTCGCCGAGACGCTGGCCGATCTTGCGGCCGTGCTCGGCGACCGCCCCGCCGCGGTAGCCCGCGAGCTGACCAAGCTGCATGAGGAGGTGCGGCGCGGCAGCCTCACCTCGCTTGCGAGTGGAATCGGGGACGGCGAGGTCCGCGGCGAGATCGTCATCCTCGTCGGCCCGCCCGTGGCCGGCGAGGCGACGGACGACACCATCCGCGAGGCGCTCCGCTCCGCCTTGCAGGACATGAGCCTGCGCGACGCCGCCAAGGCTGTGTCGGACGCGCTCGGCGTGACCAAGTCGCGCGTCTACGATATCGGGCTCGCGTTGAAGAGCGGAAAACCATCGGGCGGGTAGCGATGGCCGGTGGCGACATCACCGAGGAGCGGCGGCGGCGCTACCGGCTCGGGCTCTCCTCCGAGACGGTCGCCGCGGTCTGGCTGACGCTGCGCGGCTGGCGCGTGCTGGCGCGCCGCCACAAGACGCCGCTGGGCGAGATCGACATCATCGCCGTACGCGGACGCCGTCTCGCCTTCATCGAGGTCAAGCGCCGCCGCACGATGGAGGATGCCGAGGCCTCGATCACGTCGCGGCAGAGCAAGCGCGTCCGCCGGGCGGCCGACCTCTGGCTCGGCCGCAACCAGCGCTATCTCGATCACGAGATCGGCTTCGACGTCGTCTTTCTCCTCCCCCGCCGCTGGCCCCGCCACATCGAAAACGGGCTGTAGCGGCCGGACTCAGCCCGACGGCGGCGCGGCACAGAGTGCACTGTTCTTGCCCCAGCTCTGGCAATAGAGGCTGCGCGCCCGCGCGTCGGTCGCCGGCACCGGGCACTCGGCGCGCTTCTCCTGGCAGCGCAGCACCTGCCGCGCCATGCCGACAGTGAGTCCGGTGATCGAATGCTGGAACTCGACGCGGTCGTTGACCGCATCTTGGCGGTAGTGCCGGTAAGTCTCGGTCTCCTTGTCGATGAAAAACAGCCGCTGCAGTCGCGTCAGCTGGTCGAGATCCTCGAACGTGTGCACAACCATGGAGTCATAGGGCTCGGCCAGCCGGAAGCGCTGGTCGACGATCGACGAGTTGAACACCGCGGCCGCCGAGCACGGATAGGCCGCGGCGAGATGACGGGCGAGCCCGCCGCCGAGCGAATGCCCGGTCAGGATGAAGCTGACCTTGCGGCCTTTCGCGGCCTCGTAGGCCTGCTTGCGCGTCGCCTGGTAGACGAGTCGCGCCTCGTCGTACTCGGTCTGGATCGGCGCCCACGACAGTAGCCACGACAGGTTGGCCGCCCAGTCCGAATAGTCGAGCAGCTCGGTGCCACGCATCACGGTCATGACCGTCAGCCGGTCCGCCTCCTCCCGGTGATAAACGCGGAACGCCAAGCCACCCTTGTCCCAGGTGCCGACCTGCTTCCACTCCGGACTGTGCTTGTCGAGCGTCACGCCCCTCGGCGCGCCGTCGGCGTAAGCGTTGAGGCTGGCGACCGCGAACGCCAGATAGTCGTTCGCCGCGACCCGCCGCTGGTAGGCGGTCTTCGGATAGATCTGTAGTTTCGGCGCCTCGCACCGCTGCGTCTCGTCGCCAGTGATGCCGAGCTCTGCCCGCGTCACCTTCGGCCGCATCATCGCCGCCGCGTAGCCCGCCGACGCCAGGACGGCCAGCGCCACGATCAGCTTGAGAAATGTTCTCACGGTCCCCTCCCACTCGAATTCGTCCGTGCTTCCCCCATCGAGGTGACGAATCCAAGGCACCGCGTCGGCGCACGTGGATAACTGAACCATGGCCCGTCGTGGCCGGCGCCGTCGCGGTGACGAACCAACTCGGAAATCCAAGCTCTTGGACACTCGGGAGCCGCGCGATATGGTCCGTGCGCACGACGAGGGAATCCATGACCGCGACCACACCCAAGCTTCTGTTCTTCGCCGGCTCGGCCCGCGAGGGCTCGTACAACAAGCGCCTTGCGAAGCTCGGCGCCATGATCGCCGAGGCCAACGGCATCGCCGCCACCTTCGCCGACCTGGGCGACTATCCAATGCCGCTCTACGACGGCGACCTCCAGGCGAAGGACGGCGTGCCCGAGAACGCCTTGAAGCTGGAAGCGCTGATGAAGGTCCATTCCGGCGTCTTCATCGCCTCGCCAGAGTACAACGCATCCATCTCGCCGCTCCTCAAGAACACGCTCGACTGGATCAGCCGCATCCGCCGCGACGGCGAGGAACCGCTGCTCGTCTTCAAAACGCGCGTTTTCGCCATTGGCGCCGCGTCACCCGGCGGTACGGGCGGCATGCGCGGCCTGTTCGCGGTCCGTCACGTGCTGGTTCACGGCCTCGGCGCCCTGGTGCTGCCGGATCAGTTCTATGTCCCCCGCGCCGGGGATGCTTTCGATGCCCACGGCCATCTCCACGACAAGGACGCTCAGGAGCGGTTCAAGCTGCTCCTCCAGAAGCTTGCCCGCGCCGCCCATGTGCTTCATGGATAGCGTGCTGCAATGATCGACGCTGGCCGCACCATTCCTTCTCCCATGGGGAGAAGGTGCCCCGAAGGGGCGGATGAGGGGCTTGCCATCCACGTTCGACGTGCCCGCTGGCCAAGTCCCTCACCTGCCCTCCGGGCATCCTCTCCCGCAGACGGCAGAGGAAAAGGATTCGGCGCCACGACCGAGGACGCGACATGACCCAGACCCACGCCGCCCACACCAGCGCCAAGGACCGTCTGATCCTCGCCCTCGACATGCCCACGGTGGAGGAGGCGCGCCGTCTCGTCGCCACGCTCGGTGACACGGTGACCTTCTACAAGGTCGGCCTCGAGCTGCTGTTCGCCGGCGGCCTCGATCTGGCGCGCGAGCTGAAGGCGGACGGCAAGCGCGTCTTCCTCGACATGAAGCTGCTCGACATCGGCAACACGGTTGAGCGCGCTGTGGCGAATGCCGCCGAGCTCGGCCTGGACTTCCTCACGGTTCATGGTCACGATCTCAAGACGCTGCAGGCGGCAGTGGCCGGCCGCGGCTCCTCGAAGCTCAAGCTGCTCGCCGTGACGGTGCTGACCAACCTCGACGCCGACGACCTTCGCCAGCAGGGCTCGCATATGACGCCCGCCGATCTCGTGCTGCACAGGGCCCGGCTGGCTCGCGAGGCGGGCTTTGACGGCGTCATCTCCTCGGGCCAGGAGGCGGCCCGCATCCGCGCGGCCGTGGGCCCCGGCTTCTTCATCGTCACGCCGGGCATCCGCCTGTCGGGCGGCACCACCGATGACCAGCAGCGCGTCATGACGCCCGAGCACGCCATCGCCGCCGGCGCCGACCACATCGTCGTCGGCCGCCCGATCACCGAGGCCAGCGACCCGTTGGAAGCGGCCAAGACCTTCCAGGCTCACATCGCCGCCGTGCACACCGAGGCCGGGCACGGGTGAAGGGGATCGGGAAATGACACTGGTAGAACAGGGGTCTCTCGACCGAAAACTTTGCAAGTAGACGCCAGCGCACTCGATCTCGAAGATTACTGTTCCTGGATGCTGCCGAAGACGCCTCGATAGCCACCAAGGCCGACCATTCTGTAGGCTATTCCTCCATTTGCTGAAATACCCATGGTGACAGCCATCGGCACCCGCTCGTGCTCCATGGCAGCAAAAATCTTCTGGTTGATAGAAAACACAAGCACGAACACCTCCACGAACTCCATGATCTTCCTGAAGATCTCTTCAGATATGTCGCCGCCATCGTCTATCTGCTGGTACAGTTCTCTATAAAGGATACAGAACGAGACGAGGTCCCTTAGGCCCTCCTGATTACGCACCTTGCTAAGCCTTACTAATGTCCTCGTTCCGCGCTCGAATGCGTGCGTTTGCAAGGGGGTGGCCATGGCACGCAATCGCATCCAGTTGCAGAAGGGTCTC
>WBZX01000018.1_pt2 | contig 94377 bp, 79 predicted proteins | sample 5204211 | NCBI WGS metagenome assembly WBZX01 (sample SAMN12344362, study PRJNA552823) | activated sludge metagenome | biome: Activated sludge suspended growth; feature: Nitrification reactor; material: Wastewater; isolation source: activated sludge from nitrification reactor of wastewater... | reverse complement strand
GCGGCTGCATTGGGTCGTTGGCCGCCCGTGATCGGCCGCCGCTGAAGGTCAGGTGAGCGTCCCATCGCCGACATGCCGGCGTCCGGTACATCGCCCCGGGTTTCAGCGGCCAAGCTTGGTCGAGCCACGCCCGGCGGCGCGCTCGACCAGCACGTCCGCGTACCGCTCGACGTTGAAGCGGAACGTTCCCCGGAAGTTGATGTGCGCGAAGTGCGCCGGGCCAATCCGCCGCAGCCAGTCCTCCTCGATGCCGACGCCATCCCGGTTGAGCCGCGCCACCACGGTGTTCATGCGATTCGTGTTCCACGCCAGCACGATGTTGGTCAGCAGCGCGTGCGCGCCGGAGATGGCCGCCATCTCTTGCCGCCGGCGGCCACGCTCAGGGGCCACCTGGCCGCCATGGATTGCGCGCTGCAGCTGATGCACCGATTCGCCCCGGTTGAGCAGGGTATGGATCTCACGTCGATAGTCCGGGATGGCCAGGTAGTCGCACAGAAACAGCGTTCGCAGCAGGCGCCCAAGGTGTTCTGCAGCGCGGTGCAGCGGGTCGCCGACCGCTGCCGACCCCAACCGGTGGATGGCATGCGCCGCGGACACTTTGCCCGCCCGAATCGACGCCGCCAGGCGCACCAAGTCGTCCCAGCCGCGCTCGATCGCCTTGACCGATACCCGGCGCACAGTGACGCCCTCCAGGCCCTCCGGCACCGGCCAGGCCCGGGGCACGAACAGCTTTCGCTCGCGCAGGTCGCGCAGGCGTGGGCACAGGTCAAAGCCCAGGAGCTTGGCGATGGCCATGGCCACGTTCGTGACCCCGTGGGTATCGACGGCCAGCAAGGAAACCCGGATCCGGTCGTCGGCGCGGTTGTGCTGCTCGACGCCTTCGACCGCCACGCCGGCCTGGCGCTCGTTCAGCACGATGGGTTGGTCGTAGAACAGGCCCCAGCGGTCGCGCACGTGCGTGTACAGGCCCGCGGCATAGGTGCGCCGCCGCGGGTCCACCCGGGCGGACCACAGATGGCGGCTGGCATCCAGGGCCATCATGTCGGCCGAGCCCTTGGTGCCATCGCCCCAGAGCGCCGCGATCGGCAGCGCGTTCTGGTACTCCGACACCCGTTCGTTGGCCCGTCGCAGCCTGCCGCTCAGTTCGACGGCCCGCATCGCGGTGGAGATGTGCGCCGCGTCGATGCCAGGGATCATCGAGCCCACGCCCTTGGCGTCGAGGTCGGTGCCATGGGCGAGAAGCGCGCCGTACACGGCCAGCAGTTCGTTGCTCGACGACGGACGGCGGGCCAGCAGCGCCTCGCTGAAGTGCGTGGCGGCGTCGACTTCCAGCAGCAGATCCGGCAATTGGACGGAACCGATGTGCTTGAAGACTACCTCCCTGGTCTTGCGCGGTTCAACATCCTCGTCCATCGGTCGAATCGGAGGCAGGTGCAGCAGCTTGTCGGCGCCGATCTCGATCTGGCCGCGGCCAGCGGCCTCAGCCAGCGCCGCCAGTCCGACAGAGACGCCCGCCAGGACCGGCTCCAGAAACATCATGGCCTCACCGGGCAGGCCGAGGATCTGGTGGTGCAGCTCCTTCGATCGGCTCCAGTCCGCATCGGCCAGCATCATCGACTCGCGGGGGCGGAAGCTGATCGAGTGGTTCACCCAGGCGCTGCCTCGGCGCAGGCTCTTGCGCAACGCCATCATCGTGCTGGCCTCGAACGCCCGATACCGGGACTGCGGGTCAAGGTCGCTGACGATCGTGTTCCATGCCGCGCCCACCGGCGGCAGTTCGAAGTCCTGCGGGATCTCCTTGGTGCCGAGTGCTTGCAGACGCTGCCAGGCCTGCCATTGGTCGTGGCCGGCATCGCCTGTGGCGCCGGCAAACTCGATGTCGCGAAGGCCTTCCAAGTGCGCGTGAACGCGCCGGTTGTCCTCGGCCAGCGCCCTGCGGACCTGGGAAGCAAAGGTGCTGGTTCCCGCTTCACCCATGCCGTCCAGCAGGGCGCGGGCTTCGAGCACGCGGTCGCGCCAGGGCTTGGACTCGTCGTGGAGGACCGACTTTGCTTTGAGGGCGTGCTGCATGATCGCTCCGCTGCTGCGGGAGCGGCGTTTCTCGACCCGCTCGGCTGCGCGCCGAACCAGGTCCTGGCTACGACGTGACGCCTGCAGCAGTGCCATGTCGGTCAGCTCCAGCAGGGTCACGCGCAAGAAGCAGGTGATCTCGACCGTCTGGCGCTGCCGCTCAATGCGCGCCGTCATCGATGGGCGCCGCATCTGGACGTGGGTGGCGTAGGCCTGCTGCTTGCTCAGGGCCAGGGCGTCCAACGGCCAGGCGTGCACGCCCAGTTCCTTCAACGCCCGGATCTTCTCCAGCGTCTCGGACATCGTGCTCGGTGAATGGCGCTTGGGCGGCGTCTTGAGCCATTCAAGTCGGCTGCCGGCGAGCCTGGGTTGTGGCGCATAGCACCAGTCGATGGCCTTGAGGAGGGCGGCCTTGCCGATGCCGGCCTCGATCGTGGCTGCCATGGACGCCTCGGTGGCGTCGAAGGCCTCGCGCGCCAAGTCTGCCAAGCGCCGCGGACCGGGGATGACGATGCGCCGTTCGTACAGCCACATGCGGGCGGTCTCGGCGAGGTCATCGGGATGGGCGGCCTCGAGTGCTGCTACCGAAAGGAGTTGCCGAAGTTCTACTACCCGCGTCTCGTCGAGGTCCTGCAGGCCGAGGTAGATGCGAGCCCATGCCTGATGCTCGTACAACGTCTGGCGGCGGGCGTAGAGCGACCGCAGGCTGGCAATGGTCACGGCCGGGGTTTGAAACGCGTCGCAAACAGAACGCAGCAGCGTCTTGGGCACGGATGCGAACCGGTCCATCGGGCGGCCGCTGGCACGCAGGAAGAGCATCTGAATGGCGGCCGCTACCCGGCGATCATGGCGAAACCGCTCGGCGACCGCGGCGATGTCGTCGGCACTCAGGCAGAACGATTGCTGGACGTCGAAATCCGACAGCCTGGTGGGCAGGGTCTCGGCGCCGATGAAGCGCTTGGCGAAGGACACGGCGACACCCTCCGGGCAGTCGAAACCGCCAATCTACCTGGGTCAGGCGCGGCCCGAATCCCTACCTGCCCTGGCGCCACATCGGGCGGCGACCGCCCGGCCAGCGGCCACCGTGTCAATTTGCTGGAAAGATACGATTACCCCAACCTGCTGCACCGATCACTGGGCGGCTACGCGCGGGGTGGGCGGGTCGAGCCGCTGGCCTTCCAGGCGCGGCCATCCGGCTTCTTCACCGTGTCGCTGCCCCAGGGTGCCCGGCTTCGTGTGCTGCAGCGCAGCCTGAGCGTCGACGGGCAAGCCGCCACGGTGCGCGTGGCCTACGCCGAAGAGCAGATCCGGCACGATCTGGCCTCGTTCCTGCTGGTGCTGGCCGTCGGCATGCCGCTGGCCGTCATCGCGGCCAGCCTGGCGGGCTATTGGCTGGCCGGCCGGGCCTTGGCGCCGGTGGCCCGCATGACCGAACAGGCACGTGCCATCACTGCCGAGCACCTGGACGCTCGACTGCCCGTGCCGATGGCGATGGACGAGTTGGGCCAACTCGCCACGACCTTCAACGACTTGTTTGCCCGCCTTGAACGTTCGTTCGAGCAGATGCGCCGCTTCACCGCCGACGCCTCGCACGAACTGCGCACCCCGCTCACCGTGATCCGCAGCGTCGGCGAAGTTGCGATGCGTGAGCCGCACACCGAGGCCGAGTACCGCGACACCATCGGCACCATGCTCGAAGAAGTGGAGCGCCTGACGCTGCTCACCACGACGCTGCTCGAACTCACGCGTGCCGAAGGTGGGCGGGTCAGCCTGAAACGCGAGCCTTTCGACTTGCGCGACCTGGCTCGCGACGCCGCAAGCTTCATCACCGTGCTGGCCGAGGAGGCTGGCGTGCGCCTGGAGCTGGATTTGCCGGCCGCAGCGATCCCCGTCATCGGCGACTGGACCACGCTGCGCCAGGCCACCATCAACCTGGTCGACAACGCGATCAAGCACAGCCCGCAGGGTGCAAGCGTGACCCTGAGCTGCACCGTGCAAGCAGGCCAGGCGACGCTTTCGGTGCAGGACCAGGGCGAAGGGATTCCAGCGGACCAGTTGTCGCGCGTGTTCGACCGTTTCTACCGCGTCGATGCAGCGCGCAGCCGAAGTGGCAGCCGCCGCGCCGGCGGGTTCGGCCTGGGTCTGGCCATCGCCAACTGGGCCGTGCAAGCGCATGGCGGCCGCATCGAGGCCGAAAGCGTCGCTCGGCAGGGCAGCGTGTTCCGGATTGTCTTGCCGAGCCTTGGCCGATGAGGTCGACCTCGCCCTTGCTTTCCGTCCGCGGCCTGGCCAGGCGCTTTGGCGACGCATGGGCGCTGGACAGCGTGGACTTCGATCTGTGGCCTGGTGAGATCCTGGGCATCATCGGACCCAACGGTGCCGGCAAGACGACGTTGATGGAGTGCCTGGTCGGCCTGCTGCCGTCCGATGCGGGGGAGGTGCGCATCGACGGGCGCGTGGTGGCGCCACTGCAGCGCCGCGAGCACATGTTCTGTCTGCCCGATGGCATTGCGCCATGGGACGACCAGGCGGTCTGGCGGGTCACGGGCCTGTTCCGCGAGATGCATGTCTTGTCGCTGGAGCGCGAGGCAGCGGTGCTTTCCGGCCTCGAGCTCACCCCTGTGTTGCCCAAGCGGGTGGGCCAGTTGTCCAAGGGCTATCGGCGTCGCTTGCTGCTGGCCTTGGCTCTGCTCACGCCCCAGCCGGTGCTCATACTCGACGAACCGTTCGACGGCTTTGACCTGCGCCAGACACTGAACGTGATGGCCTTGCTGCGCGAAGTGGCCGTGCAGCGGGCACTGCTGCTGTCGATTCACCAACTGCGCGATGTCGAGCGCATCTGCCACCGGCTGCTGCTACTGGCTGCAGGACAGCGCATCGGCATGGGCACGCTGGCCGAGCTGGCGGCGCAGGCCGGCGTGGCGCGGCCCGATCTCGAGGAGGTGTTCCTTGGCCTCACACGCTGAGCGCCACGGCGCGCTGCGCTGGCGCGCCGTCTTCCGCCACGAGCTGCGGCGGCTGTTGTCCAGCCGTGCCTGGTGGACGATGCTCATGCTGCTGTGCCCGCTGGCCGGCTACGGCTACGTGGAGGCCGTGCGCCTGTTCGGCGAGGCTAGCCGCACGGCGCTGCAGCACCCGGAACTGGCGCGCGGCATGGTGCCGCAGGACGGCATCCTGGTGCCCACGCTGGGTGCGTTCTACCTGGGCACGACGCTGCTCTTCCCCTTTGTCGCCATCCGTGCCTTGGGGCAGGACCGGGAGAGCGGTGCGATCAAGCTCGCGCTGCAATGGCCGCTGTCGGCCCCGGCCCAGGTGGCCGCCAAGCTGCTGGCGGTGATGACGGCCTGGGCGATGACCCTGGTGGTTCCGCTGTCGGCCATCGTGCTTTGGCGCGTCGGCGGCGGCCACCTGGCCTGGGCCGAGACGGCGAACCTGTTCTTTGGTCATGCGCTGTATGCAGGGGTCGTCGCCGGCGTGGCCTTGTTCGCCGCGGCGGTCACCGAATCGGCCGCCACGGCCGCCATCGTGACCCTGGCCTTCACGCTGGGCTTCTGGGTGCTGGACTTCGCGGCCGGCACCGGGCCCCCGTGGCTGAAACTGGTGGGTGAGCTCTCGCCCACCCAAGGGCTCAAGCTGTTCGAGCGCGGTGTGCTGGGCTGGACCCAGTGTGTGGCGCTGCTGCTGCCAGGTCTGGGGCTGAGCCTGTTGGCCGCGCGGCTCTTGCCCACCGGCCTGCATCCGCGGCAACGGTGGCAGCGTGGAGTGGCCGGCACGGTACTGCTGTGCGCGGCATTGGCGGTGACGGCCTGGGGCGTGCCGCCGACCGGCACCAGCGTCGACCTGTCCGACGACCGCCGCAACAGCTTCAACCCTGCCGACGAAGCGGCGTTGGCGCGCATGGACCGTGGGCTCATCGTCACCCTGCACCTCAACCCGGAAGACAGCCGGGCGCGCGAGTTCGTGGGCAACGTGCTGGGCAAGCTGAAGCGCCTGGTGCCCGGCCTCAAGGTACGCTGGGTCGAGACCGGCAAGGCCGGCCTGTTCGACGCCGCCGGCGACGACGGCTATGGCCGCATCGTCTACGCCTACGCCGGCCGCAGCGCCGAGAGCCGATCCACCAGCCCGAGCGAGATCCTGCCGCTGCTGCATGAACTGGCCGGTGCGCAGGTTTCGCCGATGACATCGAACCCCTATCCGGGCCACCCGCAGGTGGCCGATACCCGGCTGGCTGAAATCTGGTTCTACGGGCTGCTGCCCGCTTTGATCCTGTTGGCCGGCTGGCACCACGCTCGCACGGGGCACGTGCCTTCCCATCTTCGAAACCCCAACACGGGAGACCTGCGATGAATCCGTTCCTGCTGTGCAGCCTTGTGGCCGCCACTCTGTCCACCCCACTGGCGACCCCAGCGTACGCCGCGCCGGCTACGCAGGGTTTCGACGCCGAGACCGTGGGTGCCGAGCCCAAGTCCTTCGCTGCCGCCGTGGGCAACTGGGTCATCGTGGACGATGGAGGCAACAAGCGCCTTTCGGTCAACGGCAGCCAATGGGCGCGCGGCCAGACCTCGGCGGGGCTGGCCGACAAGGCGCGCGCGCTGTACGGTGAGCGCTACGCCGAGTTTCTCGACAACGTGCAGGCCTATGCCTACTTCCCGGTCGCGGTAATGAAGGACGTGGCGGACTTCAAGGAGGGCACGATCACCCTGCGCTTCAAGGGCGTGGCCGGGCGCATCGACCAGGCTGCCGGCATCCTGTTCAATGTCCAGCCCAATGGTGACTATCTGACCTTGCGTGCCAACCCGCTGGAAGACAACCTGGTGCTGTGGAAGTATGTGAAAGGCAAGCGATCCTCGGTAAAGTGGATTCGCAACACGCCCACGCCCAGCGGCCAGTGGCACGAACTGAAGTTGAAGGTGATGGGGCGCAAGGTGCTGGGCTACCTTGACGGCAAAGGCTATCTCGAGCATGACTTGCCGGATGGGGTCTCTGGGCGCGTTGGCTTGTGGTCCAAGGCCGACAGCGTGGTGTACTTCGATGATTTCGTGGTCGAGCCGCTGGCTCGCTGACATCGACAGTCCGCGCGTTCCGGTTTGGATCGAAGCACGCACAAGAGGAGCGGGAACATGCGCAGGCGCTGGTGGATCGGAGTACTCGTGGGCCTGCAGGCCTTCGCAGCAGTGGCAGTCGAGGTTCGCTTCGAACCCGTCGCCGAGAACGTGTACGCCCATGTCGGTGACATCGGCGCGCGCAGCGTCGCCAACGAGGGTCTGAACGCCAACCTCGGCCTGGTGGTGACGCCGGCCGGTGCCGTGCTGATCGACAGCGGCGCCACCTGGCGCGGCGCCCGCGACATCCAGGCAGCGGCCCGCCGAGTGACGACGCAGCCGATCCGCTGGGTGATCAACACCGGTGGCCAGGACCATCGCTGGCTGGGCAATGGCTACTTCCGGGCCCAGGGCGCCGAGCTCATTGCCCATGCGTCGGCTGTTCCTGACATGCGTTCGCGCGGTGGCGATCAACTGGCGGCGCTGCGCAGCTTGCTGGGAGCGGCGGCTGACGATACGGTGCCGACACTGCCGACGCGCCTGGTCGAAGGCCCGGATGCTCGACTGACGCTCGGCGGTGCGGTGTTCGAGTTCCGCCATCGTGGCGGCGGCCACACGCCAGGCGACATGATGGTGTTGCTGCCGCAGGCGCAGGTGGCCTTTGCCGGCGACATCGTCTACGTGGACCGCTTGCTCGCCGTGCTTCCCGTCAGCAGCACACGGGCATGGCTGGACGCATTCGCGGCGCTGGAGCAACTCGCGCCGAAGCACATCGTGCCGGGCCATGGCCGCGTGACCGACCTGGTCACGGCGCGTGCACAAACCGGGGCTTATCTCGAGGCCCTGCGTGCTCACATGAAACGCGCCGTCGAGCAGGGCCTCGACGTGAGCGACGCGGTGAAGTCGTTCAATGCGGCGCCGTTCCTGCACCTGTCGAACGCCTCGGAGCTGAATCCCGGGAATGCCAGCCGGACGTTCCTCGAAGTCGAGCGCGAGTGACTTGGGGTGTCTGGTGGCCATCCATCGAAGATTCAGCGGCTCCTGAACCGCCGGTGTGGTGACTCGAAGGCGCCAGGCAGGCTGATAGCCACTGTGCAAGCAGACCCGAGGAGGAAGGCTTGAGGTTCCTGCCCAATCTTTCGGGTGTTCTGGCCTGGGGTGATCCATGCGTGGCCGCAAGGCCATGGCGGAGCCCGCGACAGCGGAGCGTGCGGGCGTGACTGCCCGCATCCATGCCGGGCCCTACGCTGGCGCGCGCCCCGTCGTCGGCCTGGCCATCTCCCTGGGCTTGCATGCGCTGGTGTTCATCGGCGCCTTCACGCATCTGGGAGCGCCCACGGACAAGCCAGACCCACCGGCTCGCGGGCAGAAGGTCACAGTGCTGTACATCCGGCCGCCCGAGCCCGAGAACTCCGCACCCGAGCCCGAGCCTCCGCCCCCCAAGCTCGAGGCGCCTGCAGTGCCGCCTCCACCCACCGCATTGTCTGAAGTCCCCTCGGTGGTCGCGCCGGTCACGCCGCGCCAACCCGCATCAATGGCAGCGCCGCCGGCACCAACGGCAGCGGAATGGGCCTTCGCCTCGACGTACAAGCTCAAGAACAGCAAGGGCTATCGCTACACCTGGGGGCAGCAGGTCCGCAGCATGATGGGAACGGCGGTCGAGGGGCCCGACCAGGGCATGGTCCGGTTCCGGGTTGAGATCGCGCCCGATGGCAGCCTGGCCCGGCTCGAGACGCTGTGGTCCACATCGGCTGCCGCCGAGCGACTGGCCCGCGAAGCGGTCGGCAGCATGCCGCGATGGCCGCCCACGCCGACCGGCCGGCCCTTGATCTTCGAGAAGACCATCTCGTTCTCGCCGTTTGCATCGGACGGACCGCCGCTCTACAAGGACGACTGTCTGCCCGATCCGCCGGTGTTCCGGAATCCGTTCGTCTGGGATGACAAGTCAGCGCGCGTGCAGGTCCAGGCCGTGCCGCCCGAGAAGCCGGACCCCCAGACGCTGGAGGATTGCCTCAAGCAACTGCCGAAGGACTCGATCGAAGCAGAAAGTGCGCGCGACCAGCGTCTGATGGACCAATGGGGCTGGGGCTCCAGCAAACTTGAACGATGAGCGTTCACCTCGTTGCTGGCGAAATGACATCGGCCCTCGAAGCCAGGCCTCGGCGCTGGCACGCCGTGGATGTCAGCTCCTTGATCGACTGGCCGTCGGCAATGGGTCGATTTCGGCCAGCCAACTCGGCGAACAGGCTGCCGGAGACCGGTCATTGAGCTCCGGCCCTGTGCCCGCCGCGGCGTGAGTACCGTCAGTTCGAAACGAACTCATCGCCCAAGATCGCGGCGACGTCCTGGCGCTCGCCCAGAAGCCGGACCACATCAAGGTGGTCCCCGCGTTCGAAGTAGCACCACAGCAGCGGGAACTTTGCGACCCGCCAGGTCCGAAGCCCTGGAATGCCAAGAAGCTTTCCGAGCGTCGGTGAGCCGATGCCAGGGTCGAGTTCGATCTGGTCAAGCGCGGCGTTTGTGGCCTTGGCCACCTTCACCGCAACGCGGGTGCCACCCTCGTTGCGGTAGTAGCGGACTTCGCCCTGCTGGTCGCGCAGCGCCTGCGGGCGCAGAACCGCCGCCTTCAATCGATCTCGCCGCGAGCGATCGCCAGCAGTTCCTTCTCGTCCGCCTTGGTGCGACGATGGCCGGGCCCGGACGCCAGCCCTTCCTCGATGAGGTCGCGAAGCCGCTTCTTGGCCTGCTCTTCCTGGTCACGCCTGACCAAGTCGCGGATGTACTCGCTGGTGTTGCCGTAGTTGCCGGCGGCGACCCGGTTGTCGATGTACTCGCGCATCGACTCGGGCAAAGCGAAACTCATAGTCTGGCGGCTCATGGAGGGATCTTGGTCGGTTTAACAACGGTTGTCAACTCGCCGGCTGGCATCTTGCCAGTTCAAGGAATGCTTGCCTCGTCACGAAACCAAGCGCGCTGCCTGGCCCGGCACGCGTTGGATCAGCGCCGCCGCGAACTTCTCGACGCCGAATCTCATCGTGCCGCGGAAGTTGACATGCGAGAAGTGCGCCGGGCCGATACGGCGCAGCCATTCGTCTTCGACTGGGATCCCGTCTCGCTTGAGCCTCTCGACAACCTCGTGCATCCTTGCGGTGTTCCAGGCCAGCACGATGTTCGTCAGCAGGGCGTGCGAGCCGGAAATCGCCTTCATCTCGTCGCGGCGCCGGCCGCGCTCCGGCGCCACCTTGCCCGAGTACACGGCGCGCTGAAGCTGATGCACCGACTCGCCACGGTTCAGCAGAGTGTGGATCTCGCGGCGGAAGTCATCGATGGCGATGTAGTCGCACAGGAACACGGTTCGCAGCAGTCGGCCCAGATGTTCCGCAGCCCGGTGCAGTGGATCCCCCTGAGCGGCCGATCCGAATCGTTGCAACGCCAGCGTGGCGGATACACGTCCCGAGCGGATCGACGCCGCCAGGCGCAGTAACTCGTCCCAGCCGCGTTCGATGGCGGCCAAAGACACGCGCCGGACGGTGACCGCTTCCAAGCCATCCGGAACGATGAAACCACGCGGCAGGTAGAGCTTTCGTTCGGCCAGATCCCGCAGCCGCGGGCACAGGTCAAAGCCCAGCAGCTTGGCGATGGCCATCGCCGGATTCGTGTAGCCGTGGGTGTCGACCGCCAGTAGCGAGATCCGAACCCTGTCTGCGGCGCTGTTGTGCTGCTCGATGCCCTCGATGGCGACGCCGGCCTGTCGTTCATTGAGCACGATGGGCTGGTCGTAGACGATGCCCCAACGGTCGCGCACGTGGGTGTACAGGCCAGCGGCGTATGTGCGACGGCGCGGATCAACGCGGGCGTTCCAGAGGTGGCGCGACGCGTCCAGCGACATCATGTCGGCCGATGCCTTGTCGCCGTCGCCCCAGAGTGACGCGATTGGGATCCGGCACTGGAACTCGGCCACGCGCTCGTTGGCGCGGCGCAGTCGGCCGCTGCCTTCCAGGGCGCGCATGGCCACAGTGACTTGAGTGGGTTCCAGGCCGGGGATCATTGACGCCACGCCCTTGGCATCTGCATCGGTGCCGTGTGCCAGCAACGCGCCGTAGAGGGCAACGAGCTCGTCGGTGGACTGCGCGCGGTGGCCGAGCAGCGCTTCGCTGAACCCGGTGGCGGCATCCACCTCCAGAAGCATGTCCGGGAACTGCACGCTGCCGATGAGGTTGTAGATGGTTTCACGCGTGCGGACCGGCTCGGCTTGATCCGGCAGTGCCGTGATCGCCGGCAGGTGGAGCATGCCGTCGGCGCCGATCTCGACCTTGCCGCGCCGCTGGGCCTCTGCCACCGCAGACATACCGGCCATCAAGTTGGCCAGCAAGGGCTCCAGGAAGTCGGCTGCGGACTTCGGCATGCCCAGCAACGCAACCTGCTCGTCCCGTTGCAAGGCCCAATCCGCCGGCGGGATGAGCATCTGGTCTCGCTCCCGAAAACTCAGCGAGTGGGCCAACCAGACACTGCCTCGGCGCAGGCTCTTGCGCAGCGACATCATCGTGCAGGCCTCGAACGCCCGAAATCCTGAGCGAGGGTCCAGATCGCGGACCAGGCCGTGCCAGGCTGCGCCGACATCTGGCAGCGGGACGCCCTCCTTCAGCTCGGTCACACCTTGGCGCTGCAGATCCGTCCAAGACTTCCACTGTTCGAAGCCCGGATCGCCAGAGCGGCCACCGAAGTCCAGGTCCGTCAATGCCGCCAGGCAGGCGTGCACGCGCTGGCTGTCTTCCGCCAGAGCCTTGCGAACCAGGGACACAAAGCTGCCGCTGGCAGCTTCGCCGAGCTCGGCGAGCAGATCTCTTGCTTCCAGGACTCGCGCCTGCCAGGTCTTGGATTCGTCGTGCAGGACGGAACGTGCCTTGGCTGCCTGCTGGATCAGGCCTGTCGTGCCCCGGATACGGTTTGACTGGGCCTTGTCCGCCGCCTCGCGGAACAGTTGCTGGCTGCGCCGGCTGGTCTGCAAGAGGGCGACATCGGTGAGTTCGAGCAGGGTCACCCGCAGAAAGCAGACCAACTCGATCAGTTGGCGCGTTGGCTTGATCTCCCGCGTCTTCACGGGGCGCCTGGCCTGGACCTGACGGGCGTAGGCCTGCTGCTTGGCCAACGATACGGCGCTCAGGTTCCAGTCCTGGGCACCGAGCTCCTTCAGGTAGCGGACCTTGTCGATGGTTTCGGTAAGAGTGCCGGGGCCGTGACGCTTCGACGGGGTCTTCAGCCACTCCAGGTGCGTCGTGTCGGTGCCTGGCCGAGCGCTGTATGCGGCGGCGACAACTTTCTGGGCCGCTGCCGGCGGCACGGCGGCATTGACCGCGCCGAGGATCTGCGACTCTACCGCTGCAAATGCGACACGAGCCCAGTCCTGCAGGCGGCGCGCTCCTGGGATCAGGATGCGCCGCGTGAACAGCCAGTGGCTGGCCGACTGGACCAGGTCATCGGCGTGGGACACGTCGGCAGCTTGGGCCAGCAGGGCCGCTGTGAGCGCCGCTTCGTCGTCGACTTCAAGCTCGCGCAGGCCCAAGTAAGTCTTGGCCCATAGCTGGTGCTTGGAGAGCGTCTGCCGGCGCTTGTAGATCGACCGCAGGCTGGCGATGGACGGCGGCGACACGGCCAGGACCTGGGCGGTGTGTCGCAGGAGGTTTCGGGGGAGCACGTTGAAACCGTCAAGCGGTCGGCCGGCCACGCGCATGAACATAAGCATCAGCGCCGCGGGCAGGCGGTGGTCGCTGCGGAACTGCTCCCGGACGGCCGCCACCTCCGCTGACGTGAGCGTGAAGAACTGCTCCCGGTCGAACTCACTAAGGCGAGGCGGCAAGGCCTCCTGGCCGACGAAGCGCAGGGCGAAGGCGGGCATGGCGGTGGTCAGCGGCAGGGGGGCGGTCAATGTACCGCCACGGCCGCCGCCAAGGCAGTCGGGCGCTCATCTTGCGAGGGTGGCGCCCGCCGGGAACCCGCATGGATACTGGGTTTCAGGCGAAAGCGCACCAATCTGCACGAAAAGTACGACTACCCCTGGACGGAAAGTCGCTCGGCCACAAGCACTTGCGTTTCGCCTCCTGAGCCCGTCAATCCGTTCGCGCAGGTCGTTGATTTCATTGGCCGACTGCGGGCACCGCGTCAATTGGCGCGAGAAGTACGATCACCCCAAGTTCCCTATCGTGCCGAGTCGGCAAGCTACTGTGATGCCTCGGCGCTCTTGCGTGCCCGCGACATGGTAATCGCCGCATCCTCGATCATGTCCTCCTGCCCGCCCACCAGCTTGCGGCGGCCAAGTTCCAGCAGGATCTCGCGCGCCGGCACGCCGTAGGTCTTCTCGGCGCGCTTGGCGAACAGCAGGAAGCTGCCGTAGACGCCGGCGTAGCCGAGCGTCAGCGCGTCGCGGTCGATGCGGATGGGAAAGTCCATCATCGGCACCACCAGGTCTTCTGCCACGTCCTGGATCTTCCACAGGTCCACGCCTGTGGCGATGCCCATGCGGTCGCACACGGCGACCAACACTTCCATCGGCGTATTGCCGGCACCGGCGCCCAGGCCGGCGGCGGCGGCGTCGATGCGGTTGGCGCCGCACTCGACGGCCATCAGGCTGTTGGCGATGCCCATGGCCAGGTTGTGGTGGCCGTGGAAGCCGAGCTCCGTCTCGGGCTTCAGCGCCTCGCGCACGGCGCTCAGGCGCGCCTTCACGTCCTCGGGCAGCATGTAGCCGGCCGAATCGGTGATGTACAGGCAGTTGGCGCCGTAGCTCTCCATCAGCTTGGCCTGCTCGACCAGCCCTTCGGGGCTGTTCATGTGGGCCATCATCAGAAAGCCCACGGTGTCCATGCCAAGCTGGCGCGCCAGCCCGATGTGCTGCTCGGAAACGTCGGCCTCGGTGCAGTGGGTGGCAACGCGGATCGTGTGCACGCCCAGGTCCTTTGCCATGCGCAGGTGGTCGACGGTGCCGATGCCGGGCAGCAGCAGCGCCGACACCTTGGCCTGCTTCATCAGCGGGATCACGGTCGACAGATACTCCTCGTCACTGTGCGCCGGGAAACCATAGTTGACCGAGCTGCCGCCCAGGCCGTCTCCGTGAGTGACCTCGATCAGCGGGACGCCGGCCTCGTCGAGCCCGGTCGCCACCGCCTTCATCTGCGCCAGCGTCATCTGGTGGCGCTTGGGGTGCATGCCGTCTCGCAGCGTCATGTCGTGCAGCGTGATCTTGCGGCCTTCGAGTGCGCTTTTCATGGTCCTTGATTCCATCAGGCGGTAACGGGTTCGAGCGTGAGCGTGCCGGCGAGGATCTCCTGGGCGAACATCTCGGCGGTGCGCGCGGCCGACGCGGTCATGATGTCGAGGTTGCCGGCGTAGGTCGGCAGGTAGTCGCCGAGGCCGGCGACCTCGAGGTAGATCGAGACGCGGTGGTTTTCGGCATCGATAACAGGCCCGTTGACCAGCTTGTAGCCGGGCACGTACTTCTGCACCTCGCCGATCATCGCGTGCACCGACTCCTCGATCTGCGCCGCCTTCGGCCGCTCGACCGTCAGGCAGTGGATGGTGTCGCGCATGATCAGCGGCGGCTCGGCCGGGTTGATGACGATGATGGCCTTGCCCTTGGCCGCGCCGCCGATGCGTTCGACGCCAGCGGCCGTGGTGCGGGTGAACTCGTCGATGTTCCTGCGCGTGCCCGGGCCGACCGAACGGCTGGACACGGTGGCGACGATCTCGCCGTACTTGACCGCCTGCACGCGCGACACCGCGGCCACCATCGGGATCGTCGCCTGGCCCCCGCAGGTGACCATGTTGACGTTCATCTCGCGTCGGCCCACGTGTTCCTTCAGGTTCACCGGCGGCACGCAGAAGGGGCCGATGGCGGCCGGCGTGAGGTCGATCATCATCACGCCTAGCGCATTGAGCTTGGCGCTGTGCTCGGCGTGCATGTAGGCGCTGGTGGCATCGAAGGCGATCTGCACGCCGTCGGCCTCGACGTACGGCAGCAGCCCGTCGATGCCCTCGGCGGTGGTCTTGATGCCGAATTCGCGCGCGCGCTTCAAGCCGTCGCTCGCCGGATCGATGCCGACCATCCACACCGGTTCCAGCACCGGGCTGCGCTTGAGCTTCATCAGCAGGTCGGTGCCGATGTTGCCGGGCCCGATGAGGGCGCACTTTACTTTGCGTAGGGTCATGGTCTTCATTCGCTGAATGCGATCGAGCAGCCGCCCAGGCCCTCGATCTCCATCGTGAAACGATCGCCGGCGGCCGCCGGCACGAGCGCGGCTAGCGAGCCCGAGAGGATGAGCTCGCCGGCGCGGAACGGAATGCCAAAGGCGCCGAGCGTATTGGCGAGCCAAGCCACCGCCTCGGCCGGGTGCCCCTGCACCGCAGCGCCGCTGCCGCTACCGCAGGGCTCGCCGTTCTTCCACATCCGCATCGACGCCGCGGCGAGGTCGAGCGCCCGCGGGTCGGTGTGGCGCGTGCCGACGACGAAGACGCCGCAGGAAGCGTTGTCGGCCACCGTGTCCTGGATGCGGATCTTCCAGTCGCGGATGCGCGAATCGACGATCTCGAAGCAGGGCGCGACCCAGGCGGTGGCGGCCAGCACCTGCTCGCGCGTGACCCCCGGGCCCTGCAGGTCGGCGGCCAGCATGAAGGCGATCTCGCCCTCGGCGCGGGGCTGGATGAGGCCGGCGCCGGCCAGGCTGACGGTCGTGCCGTCGGCGACCTGCATGCGGTCGGTGAGGAAGCCGAAGTCGGGCTGGAACACGCCCAACATGTCCTGCACCGCCTTGCTGGTGACGCCAATCTTCTTGCCGGTCACGCGCTCGCCGTCGGCCTCGCGGCGGGCCAGGAAGCGCAGCGAAATGCGGTACGCATCGTCGACCGCGATCGCCGGGTGGCGCTCCGTCAGCGGGGCCAGCGTGCGCCGCGCGCGCAGCGCGTCGTAGAGCTCGTCGCCGAGCCTGTCGATCAGGGCTTCGTCCATCGTGTCAGCCATGGCGCAGGAAGTCGATGCACTGCCGGTTGAACATCTCGCGATGCTCGACCTGCACCCAGTGCCCGCAGCGGTTGACCAGCACCATGCGCGCCTGCGGCGCGTGCTCGACGATCTTCATCGCACCGCCGACCGGGTTGAACTGGTCGTTCACGCCCCAGAAGCCGAACACCGGACAGCGCAACTCGTGAAGCCGCGTCGTCATGTTGGGCACCTTCATCACCGACCGCGCGGCCTGCGTCTGCATGGCGGCGATCGGCGCCCGCTCGGCGATGATCTCGTCGGTCAGCAGCGAGGGGTCGAACAGCTGCAGCCGCATCACGTCACGCATCGCCTCGGGGCCGCTGCGACCGGCCTTGTAGACGGCGAACATGTTGGCGATGCCGGGCATCGCCAGATAGGTGTCGATGTCCTCGACGCCGCCCGGCGCCATCAGGATCAGCCGGCTCACCTCGTCAGGGTAGGCCAGCGCATAGCCGAGCGACACCGCTCCGCCGAGCGAGTTGCCGAGCAGCGTGACGTCCTTGAGGCCTAGCGCATCGACCAGACCCTTGACGCCGGCGACGTAGAAGTCCAGGTCATACATCGGGATGTCGGGCTTGCTCGACAGGCCGAAGCCGAGCAGGTCCGGCACGATGCAGCGGTAGCCGGCGCGCGCGAACTCGGGGAAGTTGCCCTTGAAGTTGCTGTAGCCGCTGGCGCCGCCGCCGGCGCCGTGCAGGAAGATCACGACGGGGCCTTCCCCCATGTCGTGGTAATGCACACGTTGCGGCGCGCCGGCCACGGGCGCGATGTCGACGTAGTGGCCGATGGGAATGGGTGAGGTCATGGTCAAATCGCCGCCATCACGAAGGCGGTTACGGCGTTGGGGTCGTTGACAGGACGAGGGTTGGAGCCGCAGTTCAGGTCGCTCATCGTGCCGCCGATGATGTCGGCAATGCGCGCCGTCACGACGTCGCGTTCGAGGCCGGCGGCAGCGAGCGTCGTCGGCGCACCCACCTTCTTCATGAGCGCCTCGACCGCGCTCGCCGCAGCATCGGCGGCCTCAGCATCGTTCATGCCGCGCGTGTCGACACCAAGGGCGCCGGCTACCTGCGCCAGCGGATGGGTGGCATGCTCGCGGTTGAAGCGCATCGCCTGCACGAGGCCGATGCCGCAGCCGGTGCCGTGGTGCACGCCGAACAACGCGCCGACGGTGTGCGCGAACGCATGCGCAATGCCCAGGCCCGGCCCGAGCGTGATGCCAGCGAGCGTCGAGGCGACCAGCATGCCCTGACGCGCCTCGACATCATGACCGTCGGCGACGACGCGCGGCAGGTGCTCGGCAATCAGCCGGATCGCCTGCAGACCGGTGGCCGTGGTGATCGGATTCGCTCCCGGGGTGCAAAGGCCCTCGATGGCATGCGTCAGCGCGTCCATCCCGGTGCCGATGGTGACCGCCTTTGGCAGCCCGGTGACCAGCGTCGGGTCGAGGATCGCCACCGGCGGGATCAGCTTGACGTCGGCGACGAAGAACTTGCGGTGCAGCTGGCCGTTGGTGATCACCGCACCCAGCGTCACCTCGCTGCCGGTGCCGTGGGTGGTGGGAATCGCGACGTGCGGCAACAGGGGCTTGTCCTGCCGCAGCAGGCCCATGTTCTCGATCGCCGAGCCCCCATTAGTCAACGCCACGAGCGTCAGCTTGGCGCAGTCGATCGAACTGCCGCCGCCGAGGCTGATCACGCTGTCGGCGCCCACCGAACGACAGTAGGCGATGGCTGCATCGGCGCATTCATAGGTGGGGTCGGGCACCACGCCGTCGAACACGCCGGCAATGCGTTCGGCGCCGGCGCGCTGCACCTGCTGGACGACACCGGCTGTGCTCAGACCTTTGTCGGTGACGATGACGGCGCGCCTCGCGCCGAGCAGCCGCAATTCGTTGGAGAGGTTGGCAATCGACTTGGGTCCGACGACGAGCTTGGTCGGCTGGTTGAAGGTGAAGGCCGGGCTCGGCGGGTACGGCAGGATTGACTTGAAGGTGCCGCGGTTGGCAGTGCCCTCGTTGGAGGTGTAGATGACCTTGGTCTGCGTGTAGGCCTTCAGGCCCTCGTCGCCGAACTCGCGGCCGATGCCGCTGGACTTGTAGCCACCGAAGGGCGCGAAGTCCGACAGCACCGCCACGTCGTTGATCCAAATCGTGCCCGTGCGCACGCGATTGGCGACGCGCCGCGCACGCTGCAGGTCACGCGACCACACCGCGCCCGCAAGGCCGTATTCGCTGTCGTTGGCAATGGCCACCGCCTCGTCGTCGCCGTCGAAGGGGATGGCGACCAGTACCGGGCCGAAGATCTCTTCGCGCGCGATGCGCATCGAGTTGGCCACGTCGGCAAAGATCGTCGGCTCGAAGTAGCAGCCTTGGTCGAATCCGGGCAACTTCAGCGCTTGGCCGCCACAGACCAGGCGCGCACCTTCGGCCTTGCCGATGTCGACGTACTTCTGCACCGACTCCAGCTGCCTGGCGCTGGCCAGCGGGCCCATCCTGGTGTCGGGCATGAGCTGGTAGCCGACCTTGATGTCGCGGATGCGCCGTTCGAGGCGCTGCAGAAAGTCATCGTAGATCGACCGCGCAACCAGCAGGCGCGAGCCGGAGATGCAGATCTGGCCGCAGTTCTGGAAGTTGCCGGCGATCGCACCGTCGACCGCCACGTCGAGGTCGGCGTCTTCGAGCACGATGTTGGCCGACTTGCCACCGAGTTCGAGCGACACCTGCTTGAGCGTGCCGGCAGCGCGCGACATGATTCGTTTGCCGACTTCGCTGCTGCCGGTGAGCGAAACCTTGTCCACCAGCGGGTGCAGGCACAGCGCCTCGCCCATCGACCCGCCAGGGCCAGTGACGACGTTGAACACGCCCTTGGGGATGCCGGCCTGGTTGGCCAGGGCCGCGATGATCAGCGCCGACAGCGGCGTGGTCGAAGCGGGTTTGAGCACCAAGGTGTTGCCCGTGGCCAGCGCATGCGCGATCTTCCATGGCGCCATCATGTAGGGCGCGTTCCACGGCGCGATGGCCACGCACACGCCGATCGGCTCGCGCCGCAGCACGTTGGAGCCGAAGGCGTAGACATTGCCTGAGACCGGGATCTCTTCCTCCCAGACCAGCTTGTTGGCTGCATACCAGGCCAGGTTGCGCATGGAGTTGAGCGCCACCCACAACCCGCCGCCGACCCACGATGGCGTCCCGCCCATGCTGCGGCTGTCGGCCACCGCGATCTGGCCCGACGCGGCTTCGACCAGATCGGCGAAGCGGATGACGATCTGCGCACGCTCCTGCGGCGACTTTTCGCTCCACACGCCTGAATCGAACGCAGCTCGGGCCGCCGCGACGGCAGCTTCGACATCGCGCTCGTCACCGCAAGGCACCTCGGCGAAAGCTTCACCGGTCCCGGGGTCGACGACCGGCATCGTCTTGCCGCCGATGGCGTCGACGAGTTCGCCATTGATGAACATCTTGTAGCTATCCACGTGCGGACTCCTGGATCGGGATCGGGATCGGGATGGGGATTGGGGAGGACAGGGGCGGACGATCGTTGCCAAGCGCACCGCCCCGGGCATCGTCTGGAAGGACTAGCGCCCGGGCGGCGGCCCGCCGCCGGCGGCCTGCGGCTGGGCTGACCACAGCTTGGGCAGGCCGGGGTCGCTGGCCAGGATCGCGCCCTTGAGCAGGTTGCGAAGGGCCACCACCTCGGCCACGCCCAGGCGGTCAATCAGCACCTCTTCGACGGACTTGGCCGCCGCCAGCACGTGCAGGATCGAGTCGCGGCCGGCCGCGGTGAGCGTATAGCGTGCGTCCGGGGCGAGGCTGCGCTCGAGCAGGCCGCGGTCGACCAGCGAACGCAAGGCCACGCTGCCGATGTCGACGCCGGTGTAGGCGACATGCTCGGCGACCTCGGCCGCGCTCAGGCCGTCGCGCACCGACAGCAGCGACAGCACGAAGAAGTCCGGATCGCTCAGCTGGCGCTCGCTCAGCGTGCGCCGGAAGCCGGCCATGAACTGGAAGTGGGCGCGGCCGAGCAGGTAGCCCAGCAAGTCCTCGGAGTACGGCGCTTCCGGGGCCGTGGCCTCGGCCTCGGTCGATACCGTGCCCGCCTTGCGCGCGGCGAGCGCGTAGCCGCCGGTCACGTAGAGCAGCGGCGGCCGTTCGCTGCGGTCATAGGCCAGCACCTCGCCGACGAAGATGATGTGGTCGCCGCCGTCGTAGCGGAACGCGGTGCGGCACTGGAAGCGGGCGCTGCAGCCGGGGATCAGCGGCACGTCGCGCTCGCCCGCGTCAAGCGCGATACCGGCGAACTTGTCCTCGCCGGCGCGGGCGAAGCGGTTCGACAGCGGCTCCTGGTCATTGGCCAGGATGTGCACGTTCCAGAACTCGGCCGCCTCGAACACGGGCAGGCTGCGCGCGTTGCGGGCCAGGCTCCACAGCACCATCGGGGGCTGCAGCGACACCGAATTGAAGCTGTTGGCCGTGATGCCGACAGGCGTGCCGTCGGCGGCACGCGCGGTCACGATGGTCACGCCGGTGGCAAACATGCCCAGCGCCTGCCGGAAGTCCCTGGGGTCGAACATGGCATGCCGCCCTTCGTCTGGTCGATCGTCGAACGGCAGCATGGGCCGGCGGTCCGGGCGCTGAATCCCCCACATGGACGATGGCGGCGCCGGATCGCGGCCACCCGGCAGCCGTTAGTCCGATCGGACGATTGCGCCCCCTCCCCCCGGTGCAACCATGCGTCAACCGCCGCCGAGGACGACCGACATGAACGCGCCGATACCTGAATTCCTCCGTTCGACCCAGATCTTCAACGACTACATGACGCCCGAGGCGATCGGCCTCGTCGAGGCAGCCAAGGCGATGGCACCCCGCCTCGCCGAACGCGCCTTCGAGGCCGAGAACAAGGGCATGGTGCCCGCCGAGACCGTGCGCGAGATGGCCGCGGCCGGCCTCTTCAAGGTGCTGCAGCCCAAGCGCTGGGGCGGGTACGAGATGGACCCGCGCGTCTTCTACCGCATCCAGATGGCGCTTGCCGAAGGCTGCATGGCGACGGCGTGGATCTACGGCGTGATCGGCGTGCACAACTGGCAGCTGCCGCTGTTCCCCGAGCAGGCGCAGCAGGACGTGTGGGCCCAGGATCCAACGACGCTCATCGCGTCGACCTACATGCCGGTCGGCAAGGCCGAGAAAGTCGACGGCGGCTACCGCTTCAGCGGGCGCTGGAGCTGGTCGAGCGGCGTCGAGCACTGCGAATGGATCTTCCTCGGCGGCCTGCTGCCGAAGAAGGACGGCTCCGGCCAGCTGGAACACTGCACCTTCCTGCTGCCGAAGAAGGACTACCAGGTGGTGCACAACTTCGACGTGCTGGGCCTGCGGGCGACCGCCAGTCACGACATCGTCGTCGAGGGTGCCTTCGTGCCGGAGCACCGCGCCCACCGCACCAACGACCATAGCGATGCCGGTTGCCTCGGCCGCGCCACCAACCCGGGCTGGCTGTACAAGATCCCGTTCACGCAGGTGTTCCAGCGTGCGGTTTCGACTGCCTGCATCGGAGCGCTCGACGGCGCGGTCGGCCACTTCCGCAAGCGCGCCGCCGCGCATGTCGGCAAGCACGGCTCAAAGACCGCCGAGGACCCGAACGCGCAGCTCGCCGTCGCCGAGGCGATGATGGCCTCCGACCAGCTCAAGCTGGTGCTGTTCCGCAACTACGCCCGCATCGTCGACTGCGCGCAGACCGGCGAGAAGATGCCGGTCGAGGAGCGTCTGCTGCAGCGCGCGCAGGCCGCGCAGGTGCCCAAGATCTGCGCCGAGCGGGTCAACGAGCTGATGCGCGCCTGCGCCGCCAACGGCGTCTACCGCAGCAACCCGCTCGAGCGCATCTTTCGTGACATGCACGTGGCGCGCGGCCACATCGCGAACAACACCGACCATTTCGCACGCCTGCACGGCGCCGTGATGCTGGGGCTCGAGAACACCGACCCCTTCGTCTGAGCACCCGCGGCCACCGCGAGCGGGGCCGCACACCTGGAAAGCCTGCCTTGCAGCACGATTTCGATCTTGTCGTCGTCGGCTCGGGCGCGGGTGCGCTGCTGGGCGCCATCCGCGCGGCTGACCTCGGCCTCAAGCCACTCGTCATCGAGAAGACGGCGCTCGTCGGCGGCACCTCGGCCACCTCGGGCGGGGGCATCTGGATCCCCTGCAACGACGACATGGCGCGCGAGGGCCTGAAGGACAGCGTCGACGTGGCCTTCGGCTATGTCAAGGCCTGCGCCAAGGGCATGGCCAGCGACGAGCGGGTGCTGGCCTATGTCGAGACGGCCCGCGTGATGGCGTCCTACCTGGAGCAGATCGGCGTCCGCTACCGCGCGATGCCCAAGTACGCCGACTACTATCCGCACATCGAAGGCTCGCTGCCCGGCGGGCGCACGATGGACCCACTGGACTTCAACGCGCGCAAGCTCGGGCACCAGGCGCTGGAGGACCTGCGGCCCACCAACCCGGGGCAGCTCATCTTCGGCCGCATGCAGATGAACGCCTTCGAGGCGCAGACCATCCTGGCGCGCGAGCGCAAGGCCAAGCTGGTGCTGGCCTGGATCATGCTGCGCTACTTCCTCGACTACCCGTGGCGCAGGAAGACGCCACGCGATCGCCGCCTGACCGGCGGGCAGGCCTTGATGGGCGGCCTGCTCCATGCGCTGCGCAAGCGCGACATTCCGCTGTGGCTGAAGACGCCGCTGAAGTCATTGACGCTGGAGCAGGGCCGTGTCACCGGCGCCGTCGTCGAACGCGATGGCGTGGCGGTGACGGTTTCGGCGCGCAGGGGCGTGCTGCTCGCCGCCGGCGGGTTCGAGCGCAACCAGGCCATGCGCGAGCAGCACCTGCCGCAGCCGACCGATCAGGCGTGGACGGCGACGCCGCCCGGCTGCAACACCGGCGATGCGATCACCGCCGGTGCCGAGGCCGGCGGGGCACTGCACCTCATGGCGCACAGCTGGGGGGCGCCGACCCTGCATGTGCTCAAGGAGGAGAAGTTCCGCGCGCTGTTCGTCGAACGCTCGCTGCCCGGCTGCCTGGTGGTCAATTCGAGGGGTGAGCGCTTCGTCAACGAATCCTGCCCCTACCCGGAATTCCAGCAGGCGATGTATGCGGACCACGCACGCAGCGGCGCCGCCATTCCGGCCTGGATCGTCTTCGACGCCGAGTTCCGCCGCAAATACCCGATCGGCCCCCTGCCCCCGGGCGAGGCGGTGCCCGACGAGCGCCTGCGCAAGAGCTGGCTGGGCGCGGTGTACTGGAAGGACGGGTCGCTCGACGGGCTGGCCGCCCAGATCGGGGTCGACGCCGCGGGCCTTGCGGCCAGCGTGGCGCGCATGAACGAATTCGCCAGCACCGGCGTGGACGCGCAGTTCGGGCGCGGCGGCAACGTCTTCGACCGCTACTACGGTGACGTCAACGTCAAGCCCAACCCGAACCTGGCGCCCATTGGCAAGCCACCGTTCTATGCGATCAGGCTGTGGCCGGGCGAGATCGGCACCAAGGGCGGGTTGCTGACCGATGCCGATGCCCGCGTGCTGAATGCCGCCGGCCAACCCATCGAAGGCCTGTACTGCACCGGCAACAATGCGGCTTCGGTCATGGGGCCGGCCTACCCCGGCGCTGGGTCCACGCTCGGTCCGGCGATGACCTTCGCCTACCGCGCGGCGGCCCACATGGCGGGCCGGCCGATGGCGTTGCAGAGGGCCGACCTGCTGACCGCCCAGGCATGACTTCCGCCGACTCGGTGACGCCGGTCCTGCCGCCGCTGGAGGTGGACGATGCGGCCGCCGTGGCATGGACCGAGGAGGCCGATGTCGTCGTCGTTGGCTGGGGTGCGGCCGGAGCCTGCGCCGCGATCGAGGCGCGGGACCAGGGTGCAAGCGTGATCGTGGTCGACCGCTTCGAAGGCGGTGGTGCCAGTGCGCTGTCCGGCGGCGTGGTCTATGCCGGCGGCGGCACCCCCTACCAGCGGCAGGCCGGCTTCGAGGACCCTCCGCAGGCGATGTTCGACTACCTGCGGCTCGAACTGAGGGGCGTGGTCGGCGACGAAACCCTGTGGCGCTTCTGCCGCGACAGCGCCGCCAACCTGGCCTGGCTGGAGCAGCAAGGCGCGCGCTTCGACGCCACCATGCCGCCGCACAAGACCTCCTACCCGCCCGACGGCTGCTACCTCTACTACTCGGGCAACGAAGTCGTGCCCGCGTACCGTGGCGAGCACGCGCCGGCACCTCGCGGGCACCGCACCCTCGCCCGGGGCCAGGCCGGCGCCACGCTGTATGCCGCACTGCAGGCCGCCACGCTGGCTGCGGGCGCGAAGGCGGTCACACAATCCTGCGTGCGCCGCCTAGTGCGCGAGCGCGGCACGGGACGGGTGCTGGGCGTCGAGATCTGGCAACTGCCACACGGTCACCCGGAGACCCGACGCCATGCCGCGCTGAACGCCAAGGCCAACCGGTGGCGCAACTGGCGCGCGGCGGCTGCCGAGCGCTGGCGGCGCAAAGCGGCCGGCATCGAGCGCGAGTGTGCCGCTGCGCGCCTGGTGCGCGCCGAGCGCGGGGTCGTGCTGGCGACCGGCGGCTTCGTCTTCAACCGCGCGATGATCAAGCAGCACGCCCCCCAGTACGCCCGCGGCTGGAAGAACGGCCATGCCGGCTGCGACGGCAGCGGCATCCGCCTCGGCCTGAGCACCGGCGCGGCCAGCGCGCATCTCGGCACGGTGTCGGCCTGGCGCTTCATCACGCCCCCGTACAGCTGGCCCAGGGGCATCGTCGTCAACGCCCGCGGGGAGCGCTTCTGCAACGAGCAGGTCTACGGCGCCACGCTCGGGCACGCCATCGTCGAGGAGCAGGGTGGCAAAGCCTGGCTGATCTTCGATGCCGCGCTGCGCCGGCGCGCGCTGAAGGAATGCCTGTTCGGCCGCCTGTGGGCCTTCCAGGCGCTGCCGGCGATGGCGCTGATGCTCTTCGGCGCACGCAAGGCCGGCAGCCTCGAAGGGCTGGCGGCCGCCATCGGGGCCGACCCGGCCGCGCTGCGCCGCAGCGTCGAGCGCTACAACGCCGCCGCGCGCGGCGAGGGAGCCGACGAGCTCGGCAAGTCGGCCGACATGTGCCAGGCACTGGGGCCGGCGCCTTACTTCGCGCTCGACCTGTCGATCGGCAGCGCGCTGCTGCCGCTGGCGACGATCACGCTGGGCGGACTGCGCGTCAACGAGGCCGACGGCCATGTGCTCGACGACGAGGGCCGGGACATCCCCGGGCTGTACGCCGCCGGTCGCACCGCGGTGGGCATTCCGTCGGCGCGCTACATCAGCGGCCTGTCGCTGGCCGACTGTGTGTTCTCCGGCAGGCGCGCGGGCGCGGCTGCCGCGTCCGCCGATCAGGAGGAAACACGATGAGACTCGATGGCAAGGTGGCGCTGGTCACCGGGGGGGCAAGCGGCGTCGGCCGCGAAACCGTGCTGCGCCTGGCGCGCGAGGGTGCCCGCGTGGTGCTGACCGACCTCAATGTCGAGGCCGGCGAGGCCCTGGCTGCGGAGATCGGCGCGCAGGCTGCATTCGTGCGCCAGGACGTCGCCAGTGAAGCCGACTGGTCGACGGTGATGGCGCAGGTGGCGCAGCGGTTCGGCGCGCTCGACGTACTCGTCAACAACGCCGGCATCCTCGTCCGCGGCCACATCGAGTCGCAGACGCTCGAGGAGTGGCAGCGGCTGATGCGCGTCAACGCCGACTCGGTCTTCCTGGGCACGCAGGCCGGCATCCGGGCCATGAAGGAGCGCGGCGGATCGATCGTCAACATCGCCTCGCTCGCGAGCTGGATGCCGGTCGACATCTACGTGGGCTACAGCGCCTCGAAGGCCGCGGTGGCGGCGGTGACCCGCGGCGCGGCGCTGCACTGCCGCAAGAGCGGCATCGCGGTGCGCGTCAACTCGATCCACCCCGACGGCATCTGGACGCCGATGATGGAGGCCAGCCTGCGCGGCGCGCCGCCCGGCATCAAGCCCGAGCACCTGCTCTACGACGTCAAGCGCAACCCCAAGGGGCGCGCCTGCCTGCCTTCGGAGGTGGCCTCGGTGGTGGCCTTCCTCGCCAGCGACGACGCCAAGGCGATCAACGGCGCCGAGCTGAGGGTCGACAACGGCGTGCTGGGGATGGGGCTGTGACGCACGAGCCCGCCAGCCGCTGGCGGCCGCTGCGCGTGCGCTCGGTGGTCGAGGAGACGGCCGATGCGAAGTCGATCGTCTTCGACGTGCCGGCCGAGCTGGCCCAGGCCTTCCACTACCGCCCCGGCCAGTTCCTGACCCTGCGGCTACCGGTGGCCGGCCGGCACCTGCCGCGCTGCTATTCGATGTCGAGCGCGCCGGCGGTGGACGACGCGCCACGGGTGACGGTCAAGCGGGTCGATCGCGGCCGCGGCTCCAACTGGCTGTGCGACCACGCCGAACCCGGGCTGTTGCTCGAGGTGCTGCCCCCGGCCGGTGTCTTCACGCCGCGCACGCTCGACGGCGACTTCCTGCTGCTCGCCGGCGGCAGCGGCATCACGCCGGTCTTCTCGATCCTGCGGTCGGTGCTCGCGCAGGGCCAGGGCCGCATCACGCTGATCTACGCCAACCGCGACGAGCGCTCGGTGATCTTCAGGCGCGAGCTCACGGCGCTCGCCGGCGCCCACCCGACGCGGCTGATGGTGATCCACTGGCTCGACTCGGTGCAGGGCGTGCCGTCTGTGGCCCAACTGGCAGAGCTCGCGCAGCCGTTCCGGCGCGGCCAGGCCTTCGTCTGCGGCCCAAGCCCCTTCATGGAGGCCTGCGTCGCAGCGCTGCAGGGCATCGAGATGGACGCGTCGCAGATCCACGTCGAGCGCTTCGCGTCGCTGCCCGACGAGGAGGATGCGGCGGCCACGCCTGCCGCCGAGCTGCCGCCAGCCGAAGGTGTCGACGAGGCCGAGGTCGAGATCGCCCACCAGGGACAGGTCCACCGCTTGCGCTGTGGCGGCAGCGAGACCCTGCTCGACGCCGCGATGCGGTCGGGCATCGAGCTGCCGCATTCCTGCCGCGCCGGGCTTTGCGCGTCGTGCATGTGCCAGGTGCAGGAAGGGCGTGTGCACCTCAGGGCCAACGAAGTGCTCGACAAGAAGGACCTGGCCAAGGGCTGGACGCTGGCCTGCCAGGCGGTACCGACCAGCCCCCGGCTGCGGGTGCGATTCGCGGAATAGGCCAGGACGATGAACGACCCGATCCAGACGCTGCCTGCCGTTGTCCGGCGCGCCACCGAGCGCCACCGGGGGCGGCCGGCGGTCATCGACGGCGATGCCGTGCTCGACTACGCCGACCTCGCCGGCCGCTGCGAGGCGGTCGGCCGCGCGCTGATCGCCGCGGGCGTCGGCTTCGGCGACCGCGTCGCGGTCTGGATGCCCAACCGCATCGAGTGGATCCTGGCCGCCTGTGGCGCCCACATGGCCGGTGCCGTGCTGGTGCCGATCAACACGCGCATGAAGGGCGCGGAAGCCGCCGACATCCTCGAACGCAGCCGCGCGAAGGTCCTCTACAGCATCGGCGACTTCCTCGGCCAGCACTACCCCGCGATGCTCGACGGACTGCGTCCGCCGACCTTGGAGACGGTGGTCGTCGTCGGCAGCGGCAGCCCGCGTGCGGGCGAGGTCGCCTGGGCCGACCACCTCGCCCGCGGCGCCGCCGTCGCACCGTCCGCGGTGCACGAGCGCGAGGCGCAGCTGCACGCCGACAGCACCGCCGACCTGATGTTCACCAGCGGCACCACCGGTCGACCCAAGGGCGTGATGGCCGGGCATGAACCGACGATCCGGGCCTTCACCGAATGGGCACGCGTGGTCGGGCTCGGCGAGGGTGACCGCTACCTGATCATCAACCCTTTCTTCCACACCTTCGGCTACAAGGCGGGGTGGGTCGCCGCCTTCCTGTGTGGGGCGACGGTCTTTCCGCATCAAGTCTTCGATGCCGACGCCGTGCTGGAACGCATCCAGTCCGACCGCATCAGCTTCCTGCCCGGGCCGCCCACGCTGTTCCTGTCGATGCTCGCGCACCCGCGGCTGGCCGGGTTCGATCTCTCGTCGCTGCGCTCGGCGGTGACGGGCGCCGCCAGCGTGCCGCCGGTGCTCATCACGCGCATGCGGGAGGAACTCGGCATACGCAACGTCACCACCGCCTACGGGCTGACCGAGTGCGGTGGCTGCGCCACCGTCTGCGACCCGTCCGACAGCGCGGAGACCATCGCCAACACCTGCGGCAAGGCGCTGCCGGGCACCGAGATGCGCTGCGTCGACGCCCAGGGCCGCAGCGTCCCGCCCGGCGAGCCGGGCGAGGTCGTGCTGCGGGGCTACCACGTGATGCAGGGCTACTTCGAGGACGAGGCCGCCACGCGCGAGGCGATCGACGAACAGGGCTGGCTGCACACCGGCGACGTCGGCGTCGTCGACGAGCGAGGCTATCTGCGCATCACCGACCGGCTGAAGGACATGTACATCAGCGGCGGCTTCAACTGCTACCCGGCGGAGATCGAGCGACTGATGGCGCCGCACCCGGCGGTGGCCCAGGTGGCGGTGATCGGCGTCGCCGACGAACGCCTGGGCGAGATCGGCTGCGCCTTCGTCGTGAGGCGCCCCGCTGCCGAGCTGAGCGAGGCGGACTGCATCGCCTGGTGCCGCCGGCAGATGGCGAACTACAAGGTGCCGCGGCATGTGCGCTTCGTCGACGCGCTGCCGACCAACGCGTCGAACAAGGTGGACAAGAACTTGCTGCGGGCGGACTGGGCCTGCGGCAAGAACTGAACCGGGCCTGACTCCTGCGATCGACGATTGCGATGGGTGCACGCCGCAGCGACGTCGAATCGGGTCCATCGGCGGGCCTTCGAGCCCTCTGCACCGAGGTGCCTCATGTGCAGTGACCGGGGCGCGACGCCCTCCACGTCGACTCTCGTGTTCTTCGGCCTCGCAGAGCCACTGGTCGACGACATCCTCGAGGAACTGACGGCGCGTGGCTGTTGCCCCCGCCGCGGACTGGTTCTTGGTGTCGACATGAATCGCCTCGCGGGCCTGGCCGCGCACTGGAGCTCGCAGATCGAACTGGTCGTCGTTCGCCTGCCCGCGTCGGGCCCGGAGTACCTCGACGTCGTGGAACCGATCCTCGAGCGCGAAGGCATTTCGATTCCGAATGCCCTGCTGGTTCATCCGTGCCGTGAAGAACCCGATCCCTCCGTCTTCACGGGCCCGAGTGTCGGCGTGCCCCGGGCGCTGGCGGCCGACGCGGCAACGCTCGTCGCCGAAGCCCTGGGACGCCTGGCCCGCCAAGCGCCCGGGACGTAGCACATACCCGCGCGAGAACATCGCGGACGCAGGCCACGCGATCGTGAGCCGTGCGCCTGCTGGGAAGCGGCGCACCCATCGTCCAAACAGGGTATGCGCCGACGATGGCGCTGCCCAGAATGAGGTGCAACACTCAACGACCCGCAAGGAGATTCCCATGGCCACCACCAAGGACTACCGGATCGGCGAATTCACCTTCCCGCGCGGCTGGTTCATGATTGCCGAAGCCAGCGAACTGGACACCCACCGCCCTCTGGCCGTGCGCTTCTTCGGCAAGGACTTTGCCCTGTACCGCGGCCGTGCCACCGGCAAGGTAGTGCTGCTCGACGCCTACTGTCCGCACATGAAGACGCACCTGGCGGCACCCAACAAGACCAGCTACGTCATCCAGGACGGCATGGGCACCAACGTCGAGGGCGACGGCATCCGCTGCCCCTACCACGCCTGGCGCTTCGGGCCCGACGGCAAGTGCGACGACATTCCTTACCACAAGGGCGAGATCCCGGCGGCGGCCTGCGTCAAGAGTTGGACGGTGGTCGAGAGCCTGGGCGCGGTATTCGTCTGGCACGACCCCGAGGGCGGCGAACCCGAATGGGACCACCCAAGCTTGCCGCAGTGGGACGATGCGGGCTGGGTGCGACCGAAGTGGGACCACCTCGGCATGCTCAATCAGCACGGGCAGGAGATCGTGGACAACATCTGCGACTACGGCCATCTGAGCCCGATCCACGGGTCCACCGTCGCGCGCTTCGAGAACGAGATCAAGGGCCACATGGCCATCCAGCGCCAGTGTGGCGGCCACCGCACCCTGGTGTCGGCCGATGGCGTGAGCGCCGACCTGCACACGATCACCACCTACCACGGCCCGGGCGTGCTGATGTCCGACCTGACCGGCATGTACGAAGGCGTGATGCTCATCTGCAACACGCCAGTCGACGACGGCACGACCAAGGTCTGGCACGCCCTGATGGTGCGCTCGCCCAGCAAGAGCAAGGTCGCCACCAAGACCGATGCCGTCGAGGCCGCGCACTTCCAGGAGATGGCCCTCACCGCCTTCGTGCAAGACATCGAAGTCTGGAACCACAAGGCGCCCTGCATCAACGGACTGTTCATCCCCAGCGACGGCGCCTTCGTCAAGGCCCGCATCTGGTACAAGCAGTTTTTCAACCCGCGCGCCAAGAAGCAGGAATACCTGGACCAGGCCGAAGGCGTTTACGTGCCGCGCGGCATCCCGCCCTATACGCAGCCGAAGATCGCGGCCTGAGGGCCGCATCGAGGGCCGTCGCCGCGCCCGGCGTCGGGCGATCGCCGGATGTGCCTGCGTGGACGGCCGTGCGCCAGTGCCGGCGCGCCGTGCAGGTCCCCTGCGCAGGGGCCACCGCCGGTCTGCCCGCGGGTGGCCGCCTCGTCAGGGTCTCGACGCCCTCGCCCGACCCGGCCTTGCACGGCCGGATTCCGGACAGCGCAGCAGCCTCCCGAAAGCGGGGCTCGCCGGCGGCCGGACTGGCGCGCGCCGTTGCGCTCGCCAGCGCCTCACGGACGGGAGTGGGTCACCTGGGTGAACATGAACACGGAACGCGGCATGTCGGCCATACCCGCCAGCGCGGCAGGCAGGTGGCTGCGCACGTCCACCGCGCCGATGGCCTCGCGCGCCTCCTGCACGGAGCCGAACCACCACTCGCAGATGCTGTCGTATTCGTAGCCGGCGGGCGGCGGCAGGTGCACCCGGTTGTGCACCACGCGCTGGGCGCGAGCGAACGCGCCCGACACCATCCAGTGCTGTGGCTGCGACTGCATCCAGCGCAATCGCCACGCGGCAGCGTCCAGCCCTGATTGCCGGCGCAGGAACCCGACGAGCACGACGCCGCTGCGCGGCACGTCGCGCATCACCTGCTCCTCGCAGACCAGGGTGAATTCCCGCACGTAGGTCGAGAACACCCGCGGTTCGTCGGGGCGCATGATGGCCAGGGTTTCGGCATCGTTCCAGATGTCGGTGGCGGCCTGCAGGTCACGCAGCACGAGCAGGTTGACGCCGTCGTAATCGGTCGCCGCACCGGGCAGCGGCGCACCTTCCAGCACGCGCGAGCACTGCGTCACCGACAGCACCTTGTCGCGCACGTTGGTGCAGCCGGCCCCGAGCGCCGAGTGCTCGCGCCAGGCCTGCGGGAACTGTTCGGGCGCAAGCGACGGATTGCGCCGCGCGAGGTAGATCATCTTCCAGCCCATGTGTCCTGCTCCTGTCGTGTTCGTCGTGCGATGCCGGGGCTCAGGGTGTGAGGGGCATTCCCGTGCCAGCGCGGGGGGCTCGGGACGGGATCGCCGCTCGCACACTCACTCGACGATCGTGGTGCTGTAGTGCGGGGGCTCGCCCAGCGCACTGCGATAGCTTGGCGGCCGGCGGCCGTCGATGTCGGTGACGCCGTATTCGCGCGCCAGTTCGGCGCCGATCCAGACGCGGCCGCTGCGCTCCGGCAAGCGCGGATCGCGCGCCAGGGCGTCGATCACGCGGCCGGTGAATTGCGGCGACTCCATCCTGTCGCGCAGCGATGCGTACTTGCGCGCCGTCTCGGGGTCGCTCATCGCCCAGGCGGTGCGCTCAGTGTCGAGCAGCCCCATCCACAGCGAGACCACCGCCACGCCGTGCGGCCGCAGGTCGACGGCCATGTCGTGCGCCATCTTGTCCACCGCCGCCTTGCCCGCACCATAGGCCGGGCCGTGCATGTAGCACACCGAACCGTAGGACGAGGTGTGCACGATGAGCCCCGCACCGCGCGCCGCCATCAGCGGCGCCGCGTGCCAGCTGGCGACATAGTGCGAACGCATGCCGACGTCGAACAGCTGCTGCATGCGCAGCGGCTTGCACCAGAAGGGCCCGGGCTGCGTGAGTTCGGGCGGAATGAGGCAGGCATTGTTGACGAGGATGTCGATGCGCCCGCCCTGCTCGTCGCGCACGCGCTCGAACAGGGCGGCCACCTGCGCATCGTGGCGGTGGTCGCATGCCACGGCGACGCCCTGTCCGCCAGCTGCCGTCACCGCGGCGGCGGTGGCGCCGATCGTTCCGGGCAACATCGCGTCGCCTTCCTGCTGGCTGCGGCCGCTGACGTAGACGGTGGCGCCGGTGGCGCCCAGCGCGATGGCGATGCCCTTGCCGGCGCCGCGACTCGCGCCGGTGACGACGACCACCCGGCGGCCGCCGCCGTTCATGCGTGCGACTCCGCTGCCGCCGGCCGCACCGGCGCCAGCCGTGTCGCATAAGCCCGCATGGCCGCCGCCAGCGCCGCCGCCGCACCCAGCAGCAGCGCCAGCATCAGCGCCAGCGCGGGCCGCAGAGGGTCGCCGTCGACGCGGCCCGAGAAGGCATCGCTCAGCGCACCGGTGAGCACCGGGCCGATGCCGCTGCCGCCGACCGCGCCGACGATCATCACCATCGCACTGGCCACGGCGCGGCGCTCGGGCGGCACCACCAGGCTCAGCGCCGCGTAGGTCGGGGCGATCCAGAAGGCGATGAAGAAGGAGAACACCGTCACCAGGACCACCGCCGGCGCCACCGCCCCCGGTGCGATCGCCAGGTAGGCCAGCCCGGCCGGCAGCGCGATGCCGACGCCGACGATCGGCACGCCCATCTGCCAGCGCGGGTCGCGGCGAACCAGACGGTCGGTGAACGTGCCGGCGACGATGCCGCCGACGAGCGAGCCCAGCGCCGACAGCCCCGTGACGGCACCGGCGCCGGTGGCGCTCAGGCCGTGGCCGCGCATGAGGTAGGCGAAATTCCAGACACCGAAGGAGTAGCCCGCCAGCAGCGCAAAGGTGGCCGCGACGATCAGCCAGCGCGCAACGCCGTCGGCCCAGACGGCGCGCACCGCCCCCCGCGGCTCGCCCGCCGCATCCGGCGCCGGGGCCGGCACCTGCGGCGGCACCGCCGCCGCGGCGCCGAAGCGGCCGCGTTGCGGCTCGCGCACGCTGAAGCGCAGCGCCAGCGCCGCCGCCATCGATGCCAGCCCGATGGTCGCCAGTGTCACGCGCCAGCCGAAGTGCTGCGCCAGCCAAGCCCCACCCAGCAGTGCCAGCAGCGAGCCGAAGGTCGCCCCGGCGGTGAACACGCTCATGGCGCGCGAGCGCTCGTGCGGGGGGTAGAGGTCGGCAATCATCGACAGCGATGCCGGCGCCCCCCCGCCGTCGCTCACCGCGGCGCCGGCACGCGTGAGGGCCAGCATCCACGCACTGCCGGCGGCGGCACCCAGCGCGGCCAGCGCCCCGCCGGCACCGCGGCACCATGCCACCAGGCGCCGCCGCTCGTGCCGGTCGGCCACGCGCCCCAGTGGCAAGCCGATGAGGCCGAAGGTGAGCGCGAAGCCCAGCCCGGTGACGAGCCCGGCCTGCAGATCGCTCAAGCCGAACTCGGCCTTCACCGGCACCAGCAGCACGGCGAGGATCTGGCGGTCCATGAAGGCCAGCGCCGACAGCGCGGTCAGCATCAGCAGCGTGGCCCGCGCTCGCGGCGCGCGCGCAATGGGGTCGTTGGTGGCAGGCACCGCCGCATTCTTCCGCTGCGCCGCCGCCGCCCCATCGTCCGGCCGGACGATGGCGTGCGCCGGCCCCGATGCGAGATTGCGCCCCACGCCCGGCGGGCAGAGCGCGCCTCGCGGAACGAAACGACCAGGAGACCAGGCATGGATTACTTCGTCACCGGCGGTACCGGCTTCATCGGCCGTTTTCTCGTCGGCAAGCTGCTCGACCGTGGCGGCAGCGTCCACGTGCTCGTGCGCGAAGCGTCGCTCGACCGCTTCGAGGCCCTGCGCAAGCGCTACCCGCAGGCCGCCGAGCGCCTGCACGCGGTGCCCGGCGACCTGGGTCGTCCCCGGCTGGGGCTGGCCGACGCCGACGTGGACAGGTTGAAAGGCCGCATCGGCAGCTTCTTCCACGTGGCCGCGATCTACGACATGGGCGCCAGCGCCGAAAGCCAGCAGGTCGCCAATGTCGAAGGCACCCGCCACGCCGTGCAGGCAGCCCAGGCGCTGGAAGCCGGGTGCCTTCACCACGTCAGCTCGATCGCGGTGGCCGGCATGTACGACGGCGCCTTCAGCGAAGACATGTTCGAGGAGGCGGGCAAGCTCGAGCATCCCTACTTCAAGACCAAGCACGACTCCGAGGCCGTGGTGCGCAAGGAGTGCCAGGTTCCCTGGCGCATCTACCGTCCGGCGTCGGTGGTGGGCCACTCCCAGACTGGCGAGATCGACAAGATCGACGGTCCCTACTACGCCTTCAAGGTGCTGCAGAAGCTGCGCCGGCTGCTACCGCCCTGGTTCCCGCTGGTGGGTCTGGACAGCGGGCGCTTCAATGTCGTGCCGGTGGACTACGTGGTCGACGCCATGGACCACCTGGCCCACCTGCCGGGCCAGGACGGCGAGTGTTTCCACCTCACCAACCCCGAGCACCACAGCAGCGGCGAGCTCATGAACGTCTTCGCCGATGCCGCGCATGCGCCGCGTTTCGCGCTGCGGCTGGACCCCAAGGTGCTGTCGTTCGTGCCGGCCGGGCTGAGCGCCACACTCGCCAAGCTGCCACCCATCAAGCGCATCGGCGCCACCATCATGCGCAGCTTCGGCATGCCGCCGGGAGCCTCCGCGCTCTTCAACTGGAACACCCGCTTCGAGTCGCGCATGACGCGCAAGGCGCTCAAAGGCAGCGGCATCGAATGCCCCAAGCTCGAGACCTATGCGCACCGCCTGTGGTACTACTGGGAAACGCAGCTCGACCCTGATCTCTTCATCGACAACTCGCTGGAGGGCAATGTGCGCGGCAAGCTGGTGATCATCACCGGCGGCGGCACCGGCATCGGCCTGGCCACCGCGCATCGGCTGGCCGGCGCCGGCGCACGCATCGTGATCTGCGGTCGTACTGTGGAGAAGCTCGAGGAAGCGCAGAAGTCCATTCAGGCCTCCGGTGGCACCTGCCACATCTACCAGGCTGACCTGGCCGACATGGAGGGCTGCGACCGCTTCGTCGATCAGGTGGTGGCCGACCACGGCCCGGTGGACATCCTGATCAACAATGCCGGGCGCTCGATCCGCCGTGCCATCGAATACTCCTACGATCGCTTCCACGATTTCGAGCGCACGATGCAGATCAACTACTACTCGCCGCTGCGCCTGTCGCTGCGCGTGCTGCCGGGCATGAGCGAACGCAGGCGCGGGCACGTGATCAACATCTCCTCGATGGGCGTGATCGGGCCGCCGCCGCGCTTCTCGGCCTACATCGCGTCGAAGTCGGCGCTCGAAGGCTGGACGCGCTGCGCCGAAACCGAATTCGCCGACCGCAAGATCCACTTCACCAACATCAACATGCCGCTGGTGCGCACGCCGATGATCGGCCCGACCAAGGCCTACGACTACGCGCCTGCGCTCAGCCCCGAAGAAGCAGCCGAGATGGTGGTGGACGCGATCATCCACAAACACAGCCGGGTCGCCACCGACATGGGCAAGTTCCAGCAAGTGTGGAACCTGATCTCGCCCAAGAGCTACGCGGCGGCGATGAACGCCACCTTCCGCATGTTCGAAGACCCGCACGAGGCCAAGGACAAGAAGCCCGCGCTGGAGGCGCCCAAGGAACCGAGCAGCGAGCAGGTGGCGATGGCCTCGCTGCTCAAGGGTGTGCACTATTGAGCCGCAAAGTGAGCAAGCTGCTTTCGATCGTCCCCGGCGCCGCGCTGGCGCTGGCCGCCTTGTCCGCCGTCGCCCAGGCCCCACCGGCTGCGCCGCCGCTCGAACCCGCGCGGCTGATGCAGGGTTTCCCGCCGCCGCCTGAATACCGCATCCACATTGGCAACTGGCAGCGCTGGCCGCAGAAGATCTGGTCGTTCCAGAACACGCGCGAGCTGTTCCCCACGCGGGCGCTGACGCCGCGCGGCTTGGTGTGGGCGCTGCCCGAGGCGCGCCGCCCGCTCGACGCCCTGCAGGTCGGCACCGCCGACGCGCCAATGACCTGGGCGCAGATGCTCGCCGCCACGCACACCGACGCCGTGCTCGTGCTGCACCAGGGCCGCATCGTCGAGGAGCGCTACCTCAACGGCATGAAGCCCGAGACGCCGCACCTGATGTTCTCGGCCACCAAGTCGATGGTCGGGCTGATGGGCGCGGTGCTGGTGGCTGAAGGCAAGCTCGATCCGGACGCGCGCGTGGCCGCGCTGCTGCCCGAACTGGCCGACAGCGCCTGGGCCGACGCCACCGTGCGCCAGGTGCTGGACATGACCGACGGCGTGCGCTTCACCGAGGTCTACACCGATCCCAAGTCGGACATCTTCGCCTACGTGGGCGCGATGGGCTGGGCACCGGAACTCGTCAAGCCCGGCAACCCGACCGGCATCCTCGGCATGCTCGGCACGCTGAAGGGGCGACACGACGAGCCGCGCGGCACGGCCTTCCGCTACCGCTCGCCGGCCACCGACGTGGCCGGCTGGCTGGCGTCGCGCGCCGCGCAGCAGTCGATCACGCAGTGGCTGCAGGAGCGGCTGTGGAACCGGCTCGGCATGGAGCACGAAGGCAACGTGATGCTCGACCCGCTCGGCACCGAGGTCACCTTTGCGGGCATGAGCACGAGCCTGCGCGACCTCGGCCGCATCGGCCAGATGCTGCTGCAGCGCGGACGCGTGGGGGAGCAGCAGATCATCCCGGCCCGCGTCGTCGACGACCTGATCCGCGGCGGCGACCCGCGTGCGTTCGAGGCCTCGGGCATCACCTACCGCAAGGGCTGGTCGTACCGCGATCAATGGTGGATCAACCCGCAGCCGCCGCGCTCGTTCGCGGCAATGGGTGCCTACGGGCAGCGCCTGTACGTCTTCCCCGACCACCAGATGGTGGTGGTGATGTTCGGCAGCCACCCGCAGCCGATCGCGGCACTTGTCGATCCCTCCCACGCGCGCGCTTTCGCCGCGTTGATCGACCTTCTCGGCTCGACACCCGCACGATGAGCGCGCCCGCACCCGCACCGCCGGCGGCGCCCGGTGCACCGCAGGAGGCGCCACAGCGCGGCGCCGGCCTGACGCTGGCGCTGCTCACGGCGATCGCCACCGTGCAGTTCTTCGACCGCGCGCTGACGGTGGTGATCCTCGAGCCGATCAAGCGCGAGTTTGCGCTCGGCGACGCGCAGCTCGGCGTGCTGGCCGGGCTGAGCTACGCCGCGGCCTTCGCGCTGGCGGGCATCCCGCTGGGCTGGCTGGCCGACCGCAGCAACCGGCGCAACCTGCTCGCCGCGCTGCTGGCGGCGTGGTCGGCGATGGTCGCGCTGGCCGGCAACGCCGGTCACTTCGCGACGCTGATCGCCGCGCGGATCGGCATCGGCGCCATGGACGCGGGCGGCCAGCCTTGCTCGGTGTCGATGATCGCCGACCTCTATCCGCCGCAGCGCCGTGCCACCGCCGTGGCGGTGTTCTACGTCGGTGTGCCGCTCGGAATGGCGACCGGCTTCATGGCTGGCGGCCTGCTGGCGGCGCACTACGGCTGGCGCACCGCGCTGCTCGTCGCCGCCGCCCCCGGACTGGTGCTGGCGGCACTGCTGCTGGTCCTGGTTCGCGAACCGGTGCGCGGGGCCAGCGAAGCATCGGCGCCGGCACCGGCCGCGCAGGCACCGACACTGGCGGACACGCTGGGCTTCATCCGCGGGCAGCGGGCGCTGCTCGATCTCTTCGCGGCGTCGGTGCTGGTCACCGCGGCCTCGTCGGCGATGATGTCGTGGATCGGCTCGCTGCTGATCCGCAGCCACGGGCTGTCGCTGACCGAGGTCGGCCTGGTGACGGCGATCAGCATGGGCGGCTTCGGCGCGCTCGGCACCCTGTTCTTCGGCCTGCTCGCCGACCGCCTGGGGCGTCGCGACATGGCGGCGCAGCCGCGCCTGATGGCGATGAGCGCGCTGCTGATCGCCGTGTTCGGCACCGCCGTCTGCCTGTGGCCCGGCTGGCTGGGTGCAGCGATCGCGCTGGCGCTGTTCGCCGCCTGCGTGGCCGGCCTCAACGGGCCGACATACGCGCTGACGCAGACGCTGGTGCGCGTGCGCATGCGCGGCACCTCGATGTCGGTGCTGGTGGTGCTGCTCAACCTGATCGGAGTCGGCGTCGGGCCGACGCTGGCAGGTTTGCTCAGCGACTTCTTCGCCGCCCGCTTCGGTGCCGACTCGGTGCGCTGGGCGATGGTGGTCGTGCTGCTCGCCTGCCTGCCTGCGGTCGGCTTGTACTGGCGAGCCGCCACCACCATCCGCGCCGACATCGAGCGTGCCGCCCATGCCTGACCAGCCCGCGTGCAGCCTGCCGCCCCTACCGCAGGGCCGTGCCTACCGCTTCCACACGATGGTCAAGCCGGCGGGCGCGCTGTGCAACCTCGACTGCCCCTACTGCTTCTACCTGCACAAGACCGATCTGCTCGGGCACGGGCGCAACGCGCGCATGAGCGACGCCATGCTCGAGCAGCATGTGCGACAGTACCTGGAGGCCAACACCGGCGACGAGGTCGTGTTCTCGTGGCAGGGCGGCGAGCCCACGGTGATGGGCCTGCCCTTCTTCGAGCGCGTCGTCGAGCTGCAGGCCCGCTACCGCCGGCCAGGCCAGCGCGTCGAGAACGACCTGCAGACCAACGGCTTGCTGCTGGACGCGGAGTGGGTCGCGTTCCTGAAGCAGCACGGGTTCGTGGTCGGCCTGTCGATCGACGGGCCAGCCGATCTGCATGACCGCTATCGCCCCTCCAAGGGCGGCGGGCCGACCCACGCCAAGGTCATGCAGGCCGCCGCGCGTTTGCGCAGGGCCAGTGTGCCATTCGCGGCACTGTGTGTCGTCAACCGCGAGGTCGCGCAGCGGCCGCTCGAGGTCTACCGCTTCCTGGCCGACGAAGTGGGCAGCTGGCGCATCCAGTTCACGCCCTGCGTCGAGCCGCGAACGTTCGCCGACCGCGCCCCGGCGCTGCTGCCGGCGGCGCAGATGCCGATCGTGGGCAGCGAGCGCACGCGGCCCGGGCACCCGCTGTCGATCGTTACCGACTGGTCAGTCGACGCGCGCGACTGGGGTTTCTTCCTGTGCACCGTGTGGGACGAGTGGCTGGCGCGCGACTTCGGCCGCATCCACGTCAACCACTTCGAGACCGCGGTGGCGCAGTCGCTCGGCATGCCGGCGCAGATGTGCACCTCGGCACCGATCTGCGGCAAAGCACTGGCGGTCGAGCACGACGGACGTCTGTACTCATGCGACCATTTCGTCTACCCCGAGTATGAACTGGGTCGCATCGACGAGGTGCACGAAGGCGAACTTGCGTTCTCGCGGCGCCAGGTCGAGTTCGGCACCGCCAAGCACGACCGGCTGCCGACCTACTGCCGCGAATGCCCGAGCCTGAAGCTGTGCTGGGGCGAATGCCCGAAGAACCGCCTGCTGCAAACGCCCGACGGCGATGGCGGCCTGAACTATCTGTGCGAAGGCCTCAAGGCCTTTTACGCCCGCGTGGAGCGCGACATGCCGGCCATCCGGCAGCGCGTCGGACGATGATGGCGCAAGAAGGGAGACCTGCCTTGACCCAGCCTGCTCCGTTTCGCAAGACCCTGCGTGCTTCGCGCCAGCACCTGGCCCGCTCCTGCCTGGCGGCCGCCGTCGCGGCGCTGGTCGGTGCTACCGCGTTGCCGGCGGCGGCGCAGCCCAAGCGGCCGAACATCCTGGTCATCATGTCCGACGATGTCGGCCCGACCAACGTCGGCCTCTACAGCCACGGGATGATGGTGCCCACGCCCAACATCGACCGCATCGGCCGCGAAGGCATCCTGTTCACCGACCACTATGCGCACCCGAGTTCCACCGCGGGACGCGCCGCTTTCATCACCGGGCAGTTGCCGATCCGCACCGGCCTCACCACCGTCGGCCTGCCGGGCTCGCCGATCGGCATCGACGCGCGTGACCCGACGCTGGCCGAGCTGCTGAAACCCCTGGGCTACCGGACCGGCCAGTTCGGCAAGAACCACCTCGGCGACCGCAACAGCCACCTGCCGACGGTGCACGGCTTCGACGAGTTCTTCGGCAATCTCTACCACCTGAATACCGAGGAGGAACCCGAGCTGCGCATGTGGCGCAACGAGCCCGGCTTCAACCAGCGCTACCGGCCGCGCGGCGTGCTCGACTGCGTGGCGACCGACGTCGACGACCGGCGCGAGGACGCGCGCTTCGGCGCCATGGGCAAGCAGCGCTGCACCGACACCGGCGCGCTCACCAGCAAGCGCATGGAGACGGTGGACGAGGAGTTCCTGGCGCGCACGCAGCAGTTCATCACCCGTTCCGCGCAGGCCAGGCAGCCCTTCTTCGCCTGGCTGAACACCACGCGGATGCACATCTACACCCACCTCAAGCCCGAGTCCCGCCACCTCGCGAGCGACATCTCGTCGGAATTCGACGTCTTCGGCAGCGGCATGATCGAACACGATGGCCATGTCGGCCAGCTGCTGAAGCTGCTCGACGAGCTGAAGATCACCGACGACACCATCGTCATCTACACCTCCGACAACGGCCCGATGGTCTCCTGGTGGCCCGACGGCGGCACCACACCGTTCCGCGGCGAGAAGGCCACCACATGGGAGGGCGGCGTGCGCGTGCCGATGCTGGTGCGCTGGCCGGCGAAGATTACCAAGGGCAAGGTCTCGAACGGCATCCAGACGCACGAGGACCTGTTCACCACGCTGGCCGCCGCGGCCGGTGCCGGCGACGTGGCGGCGAAGCTGCGCGAGTCGCACAAGGTCTTCATCGACGGCGTCGACAACCTCGAGCACTGGACCGCCAACGCCCCCTCACGGCGCAACTCGGTGATCTACTACAACGAGGGCGAGCTGACGGCCACGCGCATCGGCCCCTGGAAGGCGCACATCAAGGTGCGCGAGGGGTTCTTCGACTTCCTGCAGTCCAGCACGCTGGTCTTCAACCTGCGCATGGACCCCTTGGAGCGCCACGGCGGCCAGAAGAGCAACGACCTGGCGATGCGCATGGGCGTGGCCTTCGGCGGCCAGGTCTACGAGCTGATCGGCGCACACATGGCGTCGCTGCGCCAGTTTCCGCCGCGACAGAAGGGCGGCACGCTGCTGGTGCAGCCGCGCTGAGGCCTGCGCCCGGTCGGGCGGCGCGCACATCCGCGCCGGCCAGCCGGCCGACCGACGAACGCCGCGACGTCAACCAGGAGCGCGCCTGGCTGCTGGCGCGTCAGGCTTTGGCAGCCTGCCGCACTGGACCTGCGTTTGCAGCAGCATGTGGCGCCCCACACGAACAGCGACCTGCCGAGCATCCTCTCCGGCAGGCACCAACAACCCTATGGAAGCGGGTCGCATGTCCAGGCGGCGGTCTCGTCCAATGGCCGCCGGCCGGGCAATCGCAGACACTGCCTGACGAGCGCTGCGCAGCGCTCGGCGATCGAGGACGGCGCCGACTGCGGCGCGAAGGCCAGGAAGACATCCACCGGGTGTGCCGGGCGCAGCGGCACGATCGCGAGCCGGTCGGCGAACACCGATGCCACATGCGGGTTGACGACGCCGATGCCGATGCCCTCGAGCGCCAGCATGCAGACCGTGACCGAGTAGCTGGTCTCGATCGTCGTGCGCGGCGCGATGCCTTTGTCGCGCAGCAGCCGATGCAGCGGCATCACCAGCGGGTCTTCGACCGGCAGCGTGATCAGCACCTCGCCGTCGAAGTCGGCCGCGCCGAGTCTTGCGCGTCCTGCCAGGGAATGCGCGGGGGCCAGCACGCAGACGAGCTGCGACCGGTGCAGGCGCCGGGCCTGCAGCTGCTGGTGATCGATCGCTGTCGTCGTCAGCACGAGGTCGTACAACCCGTGCAGCAGGCCTTCGCGCAGCGGCAGCGTGCCGACGGTGTGCAGGCTGATCTGGACCTCGGGGTGCCGCCGGGCCAGCAGCGCCAGCGCCTGCGGCATCACCGACAGGCCGAGCGCCGGGGTGCAGCCGATGCGCAACTGCCCGGCGCCGGAGCGGCGCAGCGTCGCGATGCGTTGCTCGATCTGCTCGCGGCCGATGAAATGGCGCTGCACCGTATCGAACAGCTGCAGCGCCTCACGCGTCGGCCGCAGGCGGCCCTTCTGCAGCTCGAACAGCTTCAGCCCGCTGGCCGCTTGGGCCTGCCCGATCAACCGGCTCACCGAAGGCTGCGAGGTGTGCAGCAGCCCGGCGGCGGCGGTGGTCGTGCCGGTCTGCATCACGGCGCGGAACGCCTCGATCTCGCGCGAGTTGAGGGCCCGTGGCATTGCTTTAGGGTATATCAGATACGCATGGATGCCTACCAGAAACAAATTTTGCCGCATGGCCTCACAGGCCTAGAGTGCGATCCACCCCATCAAGAGCGCTCACCATGAACCTGCAATCCGCCGCCTTCCCGCTGCGCTGCTTGTCGCTCGCCTTGTGCGCCATTCCAGCGGCTCCCGCTTGGGCCGACGACTATCCGAAGCAGGCGATCCGTATCGTCGTGCCGTTCACCGCCGGCGGCAGTTCAGACGTGCAGGCGCGCATGCTCGGCGAGCAGCTGGGCAAGCTCTACAAGCAGAACGTCATGGTCGAGAACAAGCCCGGTGCCGGAGGCCACATCGGCGGCAAGTCGGTGGTCGACGCCCCGGCCGACGGCCATACGCTGATGGTCGGCTCGATCGGCCTGCACGCCACCTACGGCGTATACAAGAAACTGAACTACAACCCGGGGGCCGACTTCAAGATCGTCACCGTGCTCGCAGAGATGCCGCACGTGGTGGTCACCTCCCCGAAGGTTGCAGCGGCCGACCTGCAGCAGCTCGTCGGCGAGGCGCGCAAGAACCCCGGCGCGCTGAATTTCGGCTCCGCCGGCATTGGCTCGTCGGTGCACATGATCGGCGAGCTGTTCAAGCAGACGGCGCAGGCGCCGCTCACGCACATCCCGTACCGGGGCAGTTCGGCGGCGATCGCCGACCTGATCGGCGGCCAGATCGAAGTGATGTTCGAGAACCCGCCGACGACGCTCGAGCACGTCAGGAGCGGCAAGCTGAAGGCGCTGGCGGTCACCGGCAAGGAGCGCCTGGCGGCGCTGCCGCAGGTGCCGACCACCGCCGAGGCCGGCTTCCCGGCATTCGTCGCCACCTCTTGGACGACAGTGGCGGTCGGCGCCAACGTGCCCGACGCCATCGCCGACAAGCTCAACGCCGACATCCGCAGGATCGTCGCGACACCCGAGTTCCGCAGGGGCCTACAGGACCTGGGCATGCAGCCGGTGGCGAACACCCGCGACGAAGCCCGGCGCTTCGTCGCCGCCGAGAAGCAGCGCTGGGACAAGGTGATCCAGCAAGGCCACGTGAGCGCCGATTGAACCCGGCCGCGCTGACCTTTCCCGCCCGCCGCCTGGGCCGTGGCGAACGGCACCACTTCTTCGGCTACTACAACAAGACGCCGTGGGACCGCAGTGGCCGCTACATCCTCGCCCAGCGGACGGCGCTGATGACCGCGCCGCTGGTGCCGTCGCTGGCGGCCGAGATCGGATACTTCGACCTGCACGACGGGGACCACTTCCACCGCGTTGCCGAGACGACGGCCTGGAACTGGCAGATGGGCAGCCAGCTGCAGTGGCTGGATGGTGCGGCCGGCCGCCAGCTGATCTTCAACCGTCGCAGCGGCGATGCCTCGGCGCGCTACCCCGGCTTCGGCGCGACCATCGTCGATGCCGACAGCGGCGAGCAGCGACACCTGCCGCTGCCCGTCTATGTCGTCGCGCCGAACAGCCGTTACGCGCTGTGTGTCGACTACCGCCGGCTGTATGTCACGCACGAAACGATCGGCTACGCCCAATCCGGCGCGCCGTTCGAGCTGCCGCTGGCACCCGACGACGACGGCATCCACTGGATGGACCTCGCCACCGGCCGCTGCCGGCTTGCGCTGAGCTATCGCGCGCTGCGCGAGTTCCACCCCCGGCCGTCGATGCAGCGTGCGATTCACTGGGTAAGCCACATCGAGATCAACCCGGCATCGTCGCGCGTGCTGCTGCTGCACCGCTGGACCGAGCGCGTGCAGGACGAGACCTGTTTCCTGCACCGTCTGATCACCATGAACCCCGACGGCAGCGATCTGCGCTTGCTCGAGTGCTCGGACCATCCGCTGCCGCAACTGGCCGCCGACTTCGACCCGGACGCGGTCGGAACCTTCGATTACGAGAAGTCCGAGTACCAGATCTCGCATCCGCTGTGGGTCGAAGACGAGACCATCGTCGTCTGGAGCCCGCACCGCGGCCGCATCCACTACCACCTGTACCAGGACCGGCCGGACGGGGCCGTGTCCGTGCTCGGCGATGGCGTGCTGGTCGAGAATGGACACATGAGCTTCTCGCCGGTGAACCGCCGCTGGATGCTCAGCGACACCTACCCGGACGCGCGCACGCACGAGCGCATGCTGTTCCTGTACGACACCGAGGCGGGCCAGCGCCGCGACATCGGCAGCTTCTACGCCGACCCCGCGCTCGGCAAGGAGAACCGCTGCGACCTGCACCCGCGCTGGAGCCGCGACGGCCGCCAAGTCTGCATCGACTCGGTGCACGAATCGGCGCGGCAGATGTACGTCATCGACCTGTCCGCGCTGATCGCCTGAACGGCGGCTGGCTCGGCGCCCTCGCCTGCCGCTCGCCCGGGCAAGGCGCCGCATCGACGCCGACCCGGCAGGCGCGGCGTGCGCCGGGTCCACCCGTCGGGCAGGCCGAACGACCGCTTCGCGGTCCAGATCCTCGCCCCAGCGAGCAGATGGCGTCCCCCTGCCCCGCCCTGACGACGGCGACCCGCCTCACCGCAGCCGACCCGGCACCCTCCCCTCTGGCGACATCGCCACTTGCACCGCATACGGCCGGATCGCCGCCACGAAGGCCGCGATGCCGACGACGTAGGTTGCCATGGCGAGCGCCAGCGACCAGCGCAGCGCCTCCTGACCGTAGCGGGGTTCGAGCAGGTCGCTGACGATACCGATCAGCAGCGGCCCGAGCCCGCCGCCGATCATCGTCAGGCCGAGGTTGAAGATCGCCATCGCCGTCGTACGGCGGTGCGCGGGCACGATGTCGGACATCGCGGCGTACACCGGAGCCATCCACCACACGGTGGTGATGCCGAAGATCAGATAGGCGACGATCGTGTGCGGCACCTGCAGGCCGCCGACCGTCCAACTGGCACCGGCAGGCAGCACGTAGAAGGCCAGCCCGGCGGGCAGCGCGAGGGCGCAGCCGAGGACAGGCACGCCCAGGCGCCAGCGCGCATCGCGCGCGGCGAGCTTGTCGCTGAGCCAGCCGGCGGTCAGCGTGCCCAGCACCGCGGCCAGCCCGCCCAGCAGGCCCATCACGGCGCCAGCGTCCTTCAGCGACAGGCCGTGCGAGCGCACCAGGAACGAAGGCGTCCACACGCCGATACCGTAACCGGCGAAGCCGAGCATCAGCCCGGCCACGGTGATGCGCATGAAGGCCTTCGATTGCCAGAGGTCGCGCATCACGGTGCCGAAGGATTCAGCCGCCGCGCTCGGGCTGGCGGACGAGTGCGCGCTCTCCCAGGCGCCGCGCCGCGGCTCCACGCCCGTGAAGCGCAGCAGCACCGCCGCCACGATGCCGGGAATCGCCATCCAGATGAAGGCCTGCCGCCAGCCGTAGTGGTGCGCGATCCAGCCGCCCAACGCCAATCCGAAGATGATGCCGAGCTGCGGCCCGAGCATGTAGACGCTCATCGCGCGGCCGCGCTTTTCCTTCGGATAGTGGTCGGCCACCATCGACAGCGACGGCGGCGTGCCGCCGGCCTCACCCACGGCCACGCCCACGCGCGCGAGTGCCAATGTCCAGAAGCCCACGGCCATGCCGCACAGCGCCGTCATCGCGCTCCAGGCGCCGCAGCAGTAGGCGACGAAGTTGCGGCGGTTGGCGCGGTCGGCATAGCGCGCCATCGGCACGCCCAGCGCGCTGTAGAAGAGCGCGAACGCCAGGCCCGAGAGCAGTCCCATTGCCGTGTCGGAGACGCCGAACTCGGTCTTGATGGGCTGCATCAGGATGCCGATGATCTGCCGGTCGGTGAAGCTCAGTGTATAGACGAACAGCAGCAGCAGCAGCGTCCAGTGGGTGCTGAACGGCAGTTTCGCAGGTGCGGCGGGCGGCGCGTCGGCGGCCGATGGGGCAGCAGGGTTCATGTCGTCTCCGGTTGTCTTGGTCTTGCGCGGTCGCTGCACTCAGCCGTCGGGCAGCCCGAGCTCCGGCCAGCTGCCCTGCACCCAGGTCTGGCAGTTGCCGATGCCGACGGCGGCGTTTGCCGGTCCCGTGCCCTGCGATTCGGCAGTCGCGGAATTGATTCGGCCAGGCCAACGCTGCCGGCGCCGAACAGTCGGCGAAGTACTCGCCGTCGACCATCAGCAGGCCTCGCCACTGCCCGTGGTACGTGACCCGCGGCCAGCCAGGCGGCGATGCGGGTCGAGACGCTGGCAAGGTCGTCGATCACGGTGGTCTGCCCTCTGCGCAGCCGCTCAGGCGGTGCCGGCCTGCTCCACGCTCGCCGTCGCCGTCGACGCGGCGGATGCGGGGGCCGCCGGCGTCGGCGTAACGCCGTGGCGCCCGCACCAGCGTGCATACTGCAGTTCGAGGTAACGCTGCAATGCCTCCACCGTGAGGTCGGCGCGCAGCGAGTGCGGCACGTCCCAGCCATGGTGGGCATGGGGCACCTCGGCGTAGACCACCTCGCCGGCATAGCCCGCGCGCAGGCAGCCGACGAACCAGCGCGCCTCGTCGAGCGGGATCAGCTCGTCGTGCGTGCCGTGGAGCACGAAGAAGGGCGGCGCGTCGGCGGCGTCGAGCCGCTGCACGTGGCTGGCCGGGTGCATCGCCCGCCACAGCCGGTCGTGCGTCTCGCGCGGGCCCGGGAAGACCTTCTCCGTCATGAAGGCGGCGAAATGGCTGTCCGGCTTGAACTCGCCGAGCAGGTCGTACTTGCCGTAGAAGGGCACCACCCCCTGCACGCGCGTGTCGGCATCCTCGAAGCCCGGCTGCCATTCGCGCTGGTTGGCGGTGAGCGCCGCCAGTGCCACCAGGTGCCCGCCGGCCGAACCGCCGGTGATGACGATGTAGCGCGGGTCGCCACCGTAGTCGGCGGCGTGCTCGCGCGTCCAGGCGATCGCGCGCTTGACGTCGACGATGTGGTCGGGCATGCGCGCCGACGGGCTGAGGCGGTAGTCGGCATCGACGACCAGCCAGCCGTGGCTGGCCATGTGCATCAGCAGCGGCATGGCCTGCGTACCCTTGTTGCCGATGACCCAGCCGCCACCGTGGATGTTCAGCAGCACCGGCCGGGGTCCGACCGCCGGGGTGCGCGGGACGAGCACGTCCAGGTGCTGCTGTCGATGGGCGGCGTCGACGTAGGGCAGGTTGCGGACCCATTCGACATCGGCGCGCGCGTAGCTGAAGGGCTTCCACCACAGCGCCGGCGACAGTTTGCGCTCCAGCAGCGCGCGGCGCGTGGGCGCGATGCCCTGCTCGTAGTCGGGCCCGAAGGCCTGGCGCAGCGCGCCGGCGATGACGCTGAAAGTGCCGCGCGCCCGCCACAGCGCCCACAGCAGGCCGGCCACCGCCAGCACGTGCAGTACCAGAGCGACGCGTCCGGCGGCGTGGGCATCGGCCCCCAGGGCCCAGGCCGCCGCGGCGAGCACGACCCCCAGCGTCGCCAGCAGAGCAGGAAGCTCGCTGCCGGTGAGGCCGAAGCCCAGGTACCACATGGACAGGCGGTCGATCGTCCCGCCCCGCGCCAGCAGGGCGCAGCCGGCGAACAGCACCCCCACGAGGCCGAGAACGAGCGAGGTCCAGGAGACGATGGAGACGGTCATGCAGGGCTCCGCAATGGTCCGCGCCGCCGCTGCGGCAAATGGCGCGACTCTTTCACGCCCGCGCACGTGGATCGCCCTGCAAATGGACTAGGGTCTGTTGACACATCCGCAGCCCATCAGCTGTGGACACGAACTCGAAATCCCGGCGCGCACCAGGGCCAAGGAGTGCCTGCCCGCCGACGAGCACATGCAGGCCATCGCCACCGATCGAAGTCGGGCCCGGATCTACGTCCAAGTCCTCTCCGTCAAGCGCGCGACGTGAAGGCTTCATCGTGCCGGACCGATAGTCTCATCGGACGATGCAGCCCCCCCCTGTTGCCAAAACACCATCACCACGCCAGGGCTGCGTTCGGGATGGCCCGTGGATGTCAAGTCCATTGAAGGAGACGCCTGGAAATGCTCTGTTTAGAGAACAAGTTGGTGCTGGTAACCGGGGGTGGGAGCGGCATCGGGCGCGCGACAGTTGAGCGGTTTGCCGGGCTGAAGGCGCGCATTTGGGTCATCGAGTCAAACCCGGTGCATGCCGACGATGTCGAATCCTGGCTGAACGCCCAGAGCGACGGACACGTCGTGCTCCGTGGCGATGTGACCCAGGCACGTGACGTGAAGGACATGTTTGCACGTCTCGCCGCCTCCGAAGAAGCACTCGACGTGCTGGTCAACAACGTTGGCGATTCGCTGCAGTTGGCCAAGTCCTTCGAGGACTACACCGACACCGAGATCGAGCGCCTGTATGGAACCAACCTGCGCCACGTCTTCGAGGTCACTCGCAGCGCACTTCCACTTCTCAGGCGCCACCGCGGAAGAACCGCCAGCATCGTCAACGTATCGACCATCGAAGCCTTCCGTGGCATCCCCAACCTTGCCGTCTATTCGGCCTTCAAGGCGGCACTCACGGGCTTCACCAAGAGCCTCGCCGTCGAGGCCGGTCGGCATGGCATTCGTGTGAACCAGGTCGCCCCCGAGGCAACGGAGACCGCCCAGTTGCCGCTCTCGCAGTTCATCAAGCCCGAGTACCGCGAACTACTCGCCGACTGGGTCCCGCTCGGACGCTATGGAACCCCACAGGACGTAGCAGACGCGATCGTCTACCTTTCCAGCGACATGGCCGAATGGGTGAGCGGCACCACGCTTCACGTCGACGGCGCGGCCCTGGCGGCCGGCGGCTGGTACCCGACGCCACAGGGCGGATGGACGATCGCACCCGTCATCAAGACCAATGGCTTCAACTTCTGAAGGAATCGGGATGACCATGAAAGCGCTCGTTGTCGGCGGTACCGGCTTGCTCGGTGGGCACGCTGCGCTGTACCTCAAGGAGCGCGGCTTCGATGTCACCATCGCCGCACGTTCGGCCCCCAAGGCCCCCCTGCTCGCGGCGCTGCCCTTCATCGAACTCGACTACATCCAGCAGTGCGACACTGCGCGTCTGCGCGGATTCGACGCCCTGCTCTTCTGCGCTGGCCAGGACATCCGCCACGTCGACCACGGGCGTCCGCTCGAGGACCAGTGGCATGCGCGCAACTCGGAGGCGATCCCGCGCTTTTTTGCAGCCGTACGCGATGCGGGCGTCAGGCGTGCCGTGATGCTCGGCAGCTTTTATCCGCAGCTCGCCCCAGAACTGATCGAAACCAACGCGTACGTCCGCTCGCGTCACGAATCAGACGTCGGAATCCGTGCGCTCAACGAGCCCGGGTTCGAGACCCTGACGGTCAATGCCCCGTTCGTGGTCGGCCACATCCCCGGGCTGGTGAACGAGATGTTCAAGGTATACGTGGCCTTTGCGCGTGGAGACTTGCCCGACCTGCCGGTGTTCGGTCCAAAGGGGGGCAGCAACTTCATGTCGGTGCGCTCGTTGTCCGAGGCGCTGCACGAGGCACTGATCCACGGAACCCCGGGCAAGGCCTACCTCGTCGGCGACGAAAGCCTGACTTTCGCTCAATTCTTCGCTCTGTTCTTCGACGCCGTGGGCAAGCCGCGCGAAGTCCCTGAGCTGGACCAGGAACACCCTCTGCTGCCGGACGCCGTGATCTACACCGGTCGCGGCAACTACGCCCGCTACGAGCCGGACATGTCGCTGACCTATCGTCGAAATGACGTGGCGGCTGCCATCCGCGCGCTCGCTGCGCAATACTGACCTTGCCAGGGCTTCCCGACTCTCAAAGCCGACCGTTACGCTGCGTGCCTTTGCGGTGTGGCAAGCAATGCCCTTCCGAACTGCATCGGGCTAGCCCGGATATTTCATCAGAAGTAGGTCGGCAGCCTCGTGGCTGAGCCCGTTGTCATAGGTATTCGAGGCCAATGACAACCGAGGACTGCCGATGCCAAAGTGTGCGCAGCGCAGGATCGAATTCGGACGGTTTGGCCGCCGCGTCATCGAAGCGGACTTCAGCGGCGGCGATCTGAGCAGCGACGGTGGGTTGCTGCTGTTGCGCCAGGTCGATCGGCACATCGGACTGACCCGTGCGGCGGCCGCTGCGCTGCCTGACCCGCGCGACCCCGAGCGCATCCGTCATGGCCTGCGCGAGATGCTGGCACAGCGCATCTACGGCCTGTGCTGCGGCTACGAAGACCTGAACGACCACCAGGCGCTGCGCGGCGACGCTCTGATGCAAACGGCGGTGGGCAGCGACCAGACGCTGGCCTCGGCGCCCACTCTGAGCCGGCTGGACAACCGCGCCACGCGTGCCCAGGCTTGGGCGCTGCACGAGGTGCTGGCGGCGCAGTTCATTGCCAGCCACGATCGCGCGCCCGAGGAACTGGTGCTGGATATCGACGCGTCGGACGTGCCGCTGCACGGCCAGCAGGAGCTCGGCGCCTTCCACGCCTACTACGACGCGCACTGCTACTTGCCGCTGTACGTGTTCTGCGGCCGGGCGATGCTGGCGTGTGTCCTGCGGTCCAGCAAGATCGACGGGGCCAGGCACGCTGCGGCGGTGATCAAGCTGCTGGTCAGGCGGCTGCGCCGAGCCTGGCCCCACACCAAGTTCATCGTGCGCGCCGACTCGGGCTTCTGTCGCCGGCGCCTGCTGCAATGGTGCGAGCGCTCGGACGTGGGCTACGCGATCGGCCTGGCGCGCAACGCGCGGCTGCACGCGGCGGTGGAGTATGTCGAAGCGGCGATGGCCGACGAGTACGCCGCCAGCGGCGCCAAGCAGCGGCTCATCGACGAGTTCGCCTACGCGGCCAAGAGCTGGAGCCGTGAGCGGCGCGTGATCACGCGGCTGGAGTACGGCGCGCAGGGCACCAACCCGCGCTTCATCGTCACCAATCTCGAGGGCGACCCTGTACAGCTGTATGACCGGCTGTACTGCCAGCGCGGCGAGGCCGAGAACCGCATCAAGGAGGCGCAGCTCGATCTGTTCGGCACGCGTGCGAGCTGCCCGCGCTTCGTGGCCAACCAACTGCGGCTGCTGCTGGCCGCGCTGGCCTACACGCTGATGGTGCGACTGCGCCAGCTGGCGCTGCAAGCCAGCGAGCTGGAGCGCGCCACGGCCGCCAGCATCCGCTGTCGGCTGCTCAAGATCGGCGCGGCGACCCTGCGCAACACGCGCCGCGTGCGCGTGTTGCTGGCCAGCCATCATCCGCTGCGCGAGCTGTTCGCCAGCGCCGCTGCACGGCTGGCTGCGCTGGGTCCTTGAAGCCCATCCAGTGCTGTCCCCGGCACGTTGACAAACAACGGGGGCAAGGGGGTAGTGCCCCCGAAAAACAGCCGCAGCCCTTCCAGTGGTCGCTTCACGCCGCGATCACCGCCACCGAAGCGTTCAACCTGCCGCCGGAGCCGGATTGCCAGCCACTGATGAAACATCCGGGCTAGGAGTCTGCGCGGCAGAACCGGGTAGGTACTGATGCTGCGCGGCACCGGGCATGCGTTGATGGGGGCATGCCTGGAAGCTACCGCCCGTACGAACCAGACCAAGTGATGCTTCTGCCAGCGGCGCCGCAAGACTGGCTGCCGGCAGGCCACCTGGCCCACTTCATCAGCGACACGGTCGACGCGCTGGATCTGAAGGCGTTCTACGCGCGCTACGAAGGCGGCGGCTCGCGCAACCAGCCCTTCCATCCGGCCATGATGGTCAAGGTGCTGGTCTACGCCTATGCGACGGGCGTGTTCAGCTCGCGCAAGATCGAGCGACGGCTGCACGAGGACCTGGCATTTCGGATGCTGGCGGCGGGCAACTTCCCGCGCCACCGCACGATCTGCGACTTCAGGGCGTTCCACTTGAAGGAGTTGTCGCAGCTGTTCGTGCAGGTGGTCAGGCTCGCCCGCGAGATGGGCCTGATCAAGCTGGGCACGGTGGCCATCGACGGCACCAAGGTGAAGGCCAACGCCAGCCGCCACAAGGCCATGAGCTACGAGCGCATGAAGCAGGCCGAGGCCGAACTCGAAGCGCAGATCGACGCGCTGCTGGCGCGTGCGAAGGCCACCGACGAGGCCGAGGTCAACGAGCCGGAACTGGACCTGCCGGCCGAGATCGAGCGGCGAGAGGCGCGGCTGGCGGCCATCCGCGAGGCCCGCGAGCGCCTGGAGCAACGCCAACGTGAGGCCGACCTCGAACGTGGCCGCAGCGACGACGACGACGACCGGCACCCGCGCGGCCCGGACGGCAAGCCCAAGGGCGGGCGCTACAAGCGCGAATTCGGCGTGCCCGAGGACAAGGCACAGGAGAACTTCACCGACCCGGACAGCCGCATCATGAAGCGCGCCGGCGGCGGGTTCGACCCGGCGTACAACGCGCAGACGGCGGTGGACGAGGCCGCGCACATCATCGTGGCAGCCGAACTGGACAACGTCGCGCCGGACGCGAACTGGCTGCTGCCGATGATCCACGCGGTGGGGGACAACCTGGGCGAGCTGCCCGAACTGGGGCTGGCCGATGCGGGCTACCGCAGCGAAGACAACCTGAAGAACGCCCCGATCGAGGTAGTGGTGGCACTGGGCCGCGAAGGGAAGGCGCACGCCGAAGTCGACGCCGTGGAGTACCCGCACACCGCGGCGATGGCCGCCAAGCTGCAGACCGAAGAAGGGCGGGCGGCCTACCGCAAGCGCAAGTGGATCGCCGAGCCGCCCAACGGCTGGATCAAGAACGTGCTCGGGTTCCGGCAATTCAGCCTGCGGGGGCTGCACCGCGTGCGGGCCGAATGGAAGCTCGTGTGCATGGCGCTGAACCTGCGGCGCATGGCGGTGCTGAGCGCGAGTTGAGAGGCGCAGAACAGCTCGTCAGACTGACTGGAGTTCCCTCGCGGAGGGAGGCTGGAGGGGGCGGTCCAACGAGCTGGAGCTCCCTCTCGGAGGGGGCTCGGGGGAGCCGTGCAAAAAAGCCGCAGGCTAGGAGGTCGCGCGGCTTCTGCCGCGCGGACTCCTAGGGCCACCCCGTCATGGCGCGGTCAGCGAGGCAGCTGGTCGAACGGCACACCCTTGTCGGTGCGCGGTTCGGGGTCCAGGCCGAGCACACGTTCGCCGATGCTGTTGCGGACGATCTCGTCGGTGCCGCCCGCGATGCGCATGCCGGCGGCGCCGAACCAGAGGCGCTCGACGAGCGCCGCGCCTTCGCCCAGCTCGGCCGCGGCGAGCACGCCGCGCGGGCCGCGCAGGTCGATCGCGAGCCGCGTGTAGGCCTGGATCGCCTGCGCCACCAGGATCTTGGCACCGCTCAACTCCGGCCCCGGTTCCCGCCCCTTGCCCAGCGCGGTGAGCGCCCGGCACTGCAGCAGCCACAGGCCGTGCTCGGCGAGGTAGAGGTCCGCCAGCCGCTCGCGGAAGCGGCCGTCGGCGATCGCGCTGCCGCCCCCGAATGCGGTGCGCTGCAGCTCGATGGCGAACGTGCGCCAGAGATCGGGCGGCATCACGCCGCCGATCGCAAGCCGCTCGCTCATCAGCCCGGTGAGCGTGACCTTCCAGCCCGCCCCCTCGGCGCCGACACGCTGGCGGTCGGGCACGAACACCTCCTCGAGAAAAACCTCGTTGAAGTCGGCCTCGCCGCCAGGCTGGCGGATCGGGCGCACGCTGACGCCGGGGCTGGCCATGTCGATGAAGAAGCTCGTCAGGCCTTCGAACTTGGGCCGGCCGGGGTCGGTCCGCGCCAGCACCAGGCCATATTGCGCGAACTGCGCGAGCGAGGTCCACAGCTTCTGGCCGTTCAGCAGCCAGCCCTCACGGCCATCGGTGCAGCGCTCGGCACGGGTGCGCACCATGCCGAGGTCCGAACCAGCGCCGGGTTCGCTCAGCAGCTGGCACCACAGGTGCTCGCCGCTGAGCGCCGGCGCGATGTGCGCTGCACGCACCTCGTCGGAGGCGTGCGCCAGCACCGCCGGCATCACCATGCCCAGGCTGACGTTGAAGATGCCGGTGGGCACGTCGAAACGCCCTTCCTCCTGGCGCCAGATCAGCTCCTGGATCGGCGTGCCGCCGCGGCCGCCGACGGCCCGCGGCCAGGTGATGGCGCCGAAGCCGGCGCGCGCCTTGCGCGCCTGCCAGTCGCGAGCGGCCTGCATGCGCTGCGCGGGCGTCAGGTCGGGCCCGAACAGTGCGTCGGCGCGCGGCTTCGGCCGGGCGTTGGCGCTCAGCCAGGCCCGACACTCCGCGCGGAAGGTGGCCTCGGCGGGCGAGTCGTCGAAGTCCATCGAACCGGTCTCGGCGGCCGGGCGCGACGCCGCGGGCGCGGCAGCCGCGGGTGCCGCGAGCCGCGCCTCGAGCGCGGCGGCGAGCTGCTCGCGCCAGGCGTGCTCGTGCCCGAGCAGCACCGCCTGCTGGCGCGCGCGGCGCATGAACAGGTGGCAGTCCACCTCCCACGTGTAGCCCATGCCGCCGTGCACGTGCAGGCCCTCGTGCGCGGCCTGCGTGGCCGCCAGCGTGGCGCTCACCCTTGCCGAGGCGGCGGCAGCGGCGAGTTCGGGCGCGCCGGCCGGCGCGGCCGCATCGGCCGTGATCGCCCACGCACCGTAGTAGCAGTGGACGCGGGCGAGCTGGTTGGCGTTGTAAAGGTCGGCCAGCTTGTGCTTGATGCCCTGGTAGGAGCCGATCGTGCGCCCGAAGGCGCGCCGCTCGCGCGCGCAGGCCGCCGCCATCTCGAGCGCTGCGTCCGCGGCGCCGAGCTGCTCGAAGGCCAGGAAGACGGCGGCGCGGTTGCGCACGCGCGCCAGCAGCGCCGTCGCGTCGGGCACCGCGGCCAGCGCCTCGGCCGGCGTGGCCTCGAACCGCCAGTGCGCGAAGGGCTTGACCGGGTCCAGCGTGGCCAGCGCGCGCCGCACCAGGCCACGCTCGAGACCGCTCACCACCCACACCGGCCGCTCCTGCCCATCGGCGGCCAGCACCACCGCCCAGGTCGCGCAGCCGCCGTCAGCCACCAGAGGGACGATGCCGGTGAGGCACTCGCCATCGAAACGCGGCAGCGCGGCTGCGTCGACCCCGCCATCCAGCGGCGCCGCGAAGGCACCGATGGCGCCTTCGGCCACCGGCGAGAGCCAGCGCTGCTGCTGCGCGGCGGTGCCGCCGAGCAGCACCGCCTGCGCGGCCAGGTAGAGCGTGGAGGCCAGTGGCACCGGGCTGAGCTGGCGGCCGAGCTCCTCGGCCACCACGCACAGCTCCATCGCGCCGAGGTCGGCGCCGCCGCAGTCATCGGGCAGCATCAGCGCCGTGGCACCTAGCCCGGCCAGGCCGAGCCACACCGGCCCGCTGTGCGTGAGGCCCTGCTCCAGCACGTCGCGCGCCACCTTCAGCGGCGACTCCTTGACGAGGAACTTGCGCACCTCGTCGCGCAACATGTGCTGCTCGTCGGAAAAGTCGAAGTTCATGGGTTCGCGAGAGATTCAGGCTGCCCCAAGCGAGCCGTGCGGCCGTAGAAGGTCTGCCCCTGCGAGGCCATCTCGCGCAGCAGGGCCGGCGGGCGCAGATGCTCGCCGAACAGGTCGGCCAGCCGGTCGGCCTCGGCCACGAAAGCGGGCAGGCCGACACCGTCGATGAAGCAGAACGGGCCGCCCGTATAGGCCGGATAACCCACGCCGAGGATGGCGCCGATGTCACCGTCGGCCGGTGACGGCAGCACGCCCTCCTCCATCGCCCGCGCCGCCTCGAGCGCCTGCACGTACAGGATGCGCTGCTTCAGGTCGTGCGGGTTCGGCTGTTCGGCCTTTTGCGGGTACAACCCGGCCAGTCCGGGCCACAGGCGCTTGCCGCTTTCGTCGTGGTCGTAGAAGCCCTTGCCGACCTTCTTGCCCAGGCGGCCGAGGTCGTAGAGCTTCTTCAGCACCGGCACCGCGCGGCCTTCCTTGTAGACGTCGGGGAACTCCTTCTTCTGCGCCTCGCCGGCATGCACCGACAACTCGATCGACAGCTCGTCGGTGATCGCCAGCGGCCCCACCGGCATGCCGGCCTGCCGCGCGCAGTTGTCGATCAGCGCCGGGTTCACGCCCTCGGCGACCATGCCGATCGCGTCGTCGACGAAAGCGCCGATGAAGCGGCTGGTGAAGAAGCCGCGCGCGTCGTTGACGACGATCGGCGTCTTCTTCAGCTGGGCGATGAAATCCAGCGCCTGCGCCAGCGTGGCGTCGCTGGTGGCCTTGCCACGGATCACCTCCACCAGCGGCATCCTGTCGGCCGGCGAGAAGAAGTGCAGGCCGATGAAGCGCTCGGGCCGCTGGCTGGCCTTCGCCAGCAGCGTGATCGGCAGCGCCGAGGTGTTGGTGGCCAGCACGCAGGTCTCGGGCAGCACGGCGTCGAGCTTCTTCGTCACCTCGGCCTTGATCGCGCGGTCCTCGAACACGGCCTCGACCGCCATGTCGGCGTCGCGCAGCCCTTCGTAGTCGGTGCCGGGCGTGATGCGCGCGAGGATGGCGTCGCGCTGGTCGGCGCCCAGGCGCCCGCGCTCGACCTGCCTGGCCAGCGCCTTCTCGGCGTAGGCCTTGCCGCGCTCGGCGCTGGCCTGGTCGCGGTCGATCAGCACCACCTCGATGCCGCGCTGCGCAGCGTTCAGCGCGATGCCGCCACCCATCATGCCGGCACCGATCATGCCGAGCTTGCGGCACTTGTTGGGGGCGATGCCGGCCGGGCGGTGCAGGCCCTTCTCGGCCTTGCTCTTGTTGACGAACAGCGTGCGGATCATGCCGCGCGAGACCGGCCCGCGCGCCACCGTCAGCAGGTACTTGGTCTCGACGCGCAGCGCGGCGTCGATCGGCAGCAGCGAACCCTCGTACAGGCAGCTCTGGATCGCCAGCGGCGCCGGCAGGTTGTGATAGGTGTTGGCCTGCAGCATCGCGTTGCCGACCACGAAGGCCGGCGCGACGCGCGGATCCAGCGCATTCCCACCGGGGAAGCGGAAGCCCTTCTCGTCCCACGGCTGCACGGCGGTGGGCGACTGCAGCAGCCAGCGCCGGGCCACCGTCAGCAGTTCGTCCGGGGCGGCGAGTTCGTGCACCAACCCGGCCTTCTGCGCCTGCTGGGGCGAGGCGTGCTTGCCTTCCATCAGGTAAGGCATCGATGCCTGGATGCCGACCAGGCGCGGCAGCCGCTGCGTGCCGCCGGCCCCCGGCAACAGACCGACCTGGACCTCGGGCAACCCGACCGCGGCCGCCGGCTTGTCGGCCAGCACGCGGTGGTGGCAGGCAAGCGCGAGCTCGAAGCCTCCGCCCATCGCCGCGCCGTTGATTGCCGCGACGACCGGCTTGCCGCAGGTCTCGAGGCGACGGAAGGCGCGCGACAGCGAGCCGTACTTCTCGAACAGCACGTCGACCGGGTCGTCGGCGGTCTGGTCGAGGTTGGCCTCCATCGCCAGCAGGTCGGCGCCGGCGACGAAGGCCTCCTTGCCCGAGGTGACGATGGCGCCCTTGATCGCGGCGTCGCCGGCCACGCGGTCGATGCCGCGCTGCAGGCTGTCGATGAACGCCTGGTCGATGACGTTCATCGTCTTGCCGGGGTAGTCGATGGTGAGCAGCGCGATGCCGTCGGCATCGACTTCGCAGCGGATCACATCGTGTTCGGTCGTCGTCGTCATCGCATCAGATCCGTTCGATCACCATCGCCGAACCCATGCCGGCGGCCACGCAGAGGCTGACCAGGGCCGTGCCCTTGCCGCTGCGCTCGAGTTCGTCGAGCGCGGTGCCGAGGATCATCGCCCCGGTCGCGCCCAGCGGGTGGCCCATCGCGATCGCTCCGCCGTTGACGTTGATGCGCTCGTGCGGGATCGCCATCGCCTCCATGAAGGTCAGCACCACCGACGAGAAGGCCTCGTTCAGTTCCCACAGCTCGATGTCGGCGGGCGTCATGCCGGCGCGATCGAGCGCGCGGCGCGCGGCGGCCGCGGGGCCGTCGAGCATCAGCGTCGGCTCGGAGCCGATGGCGGCGAAGGACCGGATGCGTGCGCGGGCCTTGAGGCCGTGGCGCGACGCCGCGGCCGCGCTGCCGACCAGCACCGCGGCGGCACCGTCGACGATGCCGCTGGCGTTGCCGGCATGGTGATGGTGCTCGATGCGCTCGAGCTGCGGGTAGCGCTGCAGCGCGACGCCGTCGTAGCCGTACTTCTGGCCCATCTCGGCGAACGCCGGCTTCAGGCTCGCCAGCGTCTCGATCGTGGTGTCGGCGCGCACGGTCTCGTCGCGCTCGAGCAGCGTCAGGCCGATGAAGTCCTTCACCGGCACCACCGAGCGCGCGAAGCGGCCTTCGCTCCAGGCGCGGGCGGCGCGGCAGTGGCTTTCCGCGGCATAGGCGTCGAGGTCGGTGCGCGAATGGCCATGCAGGCTGGCCAGCAGGTCGGCCGAGATGCCCTGCATCACGAAACAGGTCTTGGCGGCCATCTGCGGGTCCTGCGCCCAGGCGCCGCCCGAACTGCCCATCGGCACCCGCGACAGGCTCTCGACGCCGGCACCGACCGCGAGGTCGGCCTGGCCGGCCATCACCTTGGACGCCGCGAAACCCACGGCCTCGAGGCCCGAGCCGCAGGCGCGGTCGATGCTGATGCCGGGCACCTGCTGGTCCCAGTCGGCGGCCAGCACCGCGATGCGGCCGATGTTGCCGCCCTGCTCGCCGACGGGGCCGACGCAGCCCATGACCACCTCCTCGACAGCGGCGGTGTCGAGCCGGTTGCGCTCGGCGAGCGCCACCAGCGGGCGGCTGGCCAGCCATACCGGCGTGACCTCGTGCAGGCTGCCGCCTGCCTTGCCGCGGCCCCGCGGCGTGCGCACATGATCGAAGATGAAGGTGTCCATGCGCAGAGTGTTCCGCGCCCGCGCAGGCCGGGCCATCATCCGTTCGGACGATGGTGGGGACGCGCCGCCGCCGCGCGATCAGGCCGTGATCGCGCCGCCGTTGAGCGGCAGGGTCTGGCCCGTCATCCAGCCGGCTTCATTCGACACCAGATAGGCCACCAGCGCGCCCACGTCCTCGGGCGTGCCGGCGCGGCCGACCGCGGTCGCCTTGGTCTGCTCGTCGTAGCCGAAGTTGTTCATCGTGCCCAGCGAAACCGCGTTGACGGTCACGCCCTTGCGCCCCACCTCGTGCGAGAGCTGGCGCATGAAGCCGAGCGCGGCCGCCTTCGCCGCCGCGTAGTTCGTGAGGCCGAAGCCGATGCCCACGCGCCACGACTCGGAGCTGACGATCACGATGCGGCCGAAGCCGCGTTCGATCATTGCCGGCAGCACCAGCCGCGTGAGGCCGGTGATGGCGCGCAGGTTGAGGTCGAGCTGCTGCTCGAAGTCGGCCTCGGTCAGGTCCCTGAACTTGCGCAGGTTCGACTCCATGCCCGGGGGCACGCCGGCGTTGTTGATCAGCAGGTCGACGTCGCCGAAGGCGCTGCGCGTGGCGGCGACGACCGCTTCACGCACTTCGGGCCGCGTGATGTCGCCGGGCACCGCCACCGCCTGCAGGCCCTCGGCCAACAGGCCCTGCGCGGCCGCTTGCGCACGGTCGGCGAAATAGTCGTTGACGGCCACCTTTGCGCCCAGGCGCCCGAGCGTGCGCGCCACGCCCAGCCCCATGCCGCGGCCGGCACCGGTGATCAGGGCCACGCGGCCCGAGAGGTCGAACATCGTGTGCGGCATGCGGCGGCTCCCGGCAGGTCAACTCGTCACCGTGCACTGTGGCCGCCGCCCGCCGCGTCGCCATCGTCCGAACGGACGCGCGGCCCGCGGGGCTTCAGCACCCCGCGGGCCGCGCCATGCCGTCACCCGACGGCGCGATCACCCGGCGTTCAGGCGCGCTGCAGCTCGGCGAGCTTCTCGACCTTCTTGGACAGCGCGTCGACTTCCTTGCGCGTCGGCAGGCCCAGGCGGTGCAGGGCTTCGGTCATGCGCTCCTCGAAGCGCGACTTCATCGCTTCGCGATCGAAGGCCTTGCCGTCGAGCTTGAGCTTCTTGAGGTCGAACTTGGCGCCGTCCTTGGGCTGCAGCTTGGCCTTCAGGTCCTCGATGGCCTGCTTGACCTTGGGCTCGAAGCGCTTGCCTTCCTCGACCAGCTCGGCCATGCGCTCCTCGCGCTGCTGGCGGGCGCGGGCGATCAGGCCCAGTCCGGCCAGCATGCGCTCGCGAGACTCTTCGCGAGACTGCTCGATGGCGTTGGTGATCTGCGCCTTGATGCCGGCCTTCTCGGCCTTCTTGGCGGGCTTGGCTTCGACGTCGGCGACGTCGTGGGCGGCGGGCTTGGTGGTGGTCTTGCGAGCGGCCATGATGAACTCCTGTGTGTTGCGGGTTGTGCGGTTGAGGTAAGACACTGCGATCCAACTTCGGCTCCGGCCGCCTCGCGGCCGGCTCGAATCCGAGGATGCTGTTCTTCGGCTTCGATGGCTTCGCATGGTAGGCAGCGAACGTAGAGCATTCACCTCACGACCCGGCATCGGGTCGTGCTCCATTCGGACGACGGCACGTGCCGATGGCAGCGGCACCATGCCGCGATGTCTTCTACCCACACCACCCCGCCCGCCGGCCCGCTGGCCGGCTTGCGCGTCGTCGAATTCGCCGGCATCGGGCCCGGGCCTTTCGCCGGCATGATGCTTGCCGACATGGGCGCCGACGTCGTCGTCGTCGACCGTGCAGCCGACGTGCGGCCGGGCAACAAGGCCATGGCCCTGCAGCGCGGCAAACGCTCGCTGGCGCTGGACCTGAAGCACCCCGATGCGCTCGCCGCCGTCTGGCGGCTGCTCGAATCCGCCGACGCGCTGATCGAGGGCTTCCGGCCGGGCGTGCTGGAGCGGCTCGGCCTCGGGCCGGACGCGGTCGCGGTGCGGTGCCCGCGGCTCGTCTACGGCCGCGTCACCGGCTGGGGCCAGGACGGGCCGCTCGCGCAGGCCGCCGGGCACGACATCAACTACGTCGCGCTGAGCGGCGCGCTTTCGATCTCGCGCCGACCGGGCGAGCGGCCGGTGGTCCCGCCCACGCTGCTCGGCGACATGGCCGGCGGCGGCATGTTCCTCGTCTTCGGAGTTGTCTGCGCGTTGCTGGAGGCGCAGCGCTCGGGCCGCGGCCAGGTGGTCGATGCGGCGATGATCGACGGCGTCAACGCGATGGCGGCGCTGGTGCACCAGATGCGCGCCATCGGCTACTGGCGCGACGACCCGGCCACCAACTTCTTCCTCAACGCCTCGCCGTTCTACGAGGTCTTCGAGTGTGCCGACGGCGAGCACGTCACGCTGGGTGCGATCGAGCCGCCCTTCTATGCCGAGCTGCTGCGACGCCTGGGGCTGGACGATGTCGACCCGGCGCGCCAGTACCGCACCGAGGACTGGCCGGCGCTGAAGGCACGCGTGGCCGCACGCCTGCGCGAGAAGACGCGCGCCCACTGGTGTGCGCTGCTGGAAGGCAGCGACGCGTGCTTCGCGCCGGTGCTCGGCCTGGACGAGGCCGCCGCGCACCCGCACAACCTGGCACGCGGATCGATGGTCGAGGTCGACGGCCGGCGCCAGCCGGCGCCGGCGCCGCGCCTGTCGCGCACGCCGGCACGAGCGCCGTCGCGCGGCGCCGTCATCGGCGAGCACACCGACGCCGTGCTGGCCGAGCTGGGATTCGATGCCGCGGCGATCGCGGTGCTGCGACAAACGAAAGCCTGCGCATGAGCGCAGGTTCCGCCAGATCCAACCCCGCCGCGGGCTCTCCTGCCGCCTCGCCCCGGACGTCGCTGCCGACCCGGTGGAGCCGCCCAGGCGCCGGCGCCACGCGCCGCTGCGCGCCTGCACCTACCAGCGCGCGGAGAAGCTGATGCCGAAGGTGCGAGGGTCCGCGTAGTAGGCCTGGGTCAGGTTGCCGAAGCCCGGCCCGAAGTCGATCATGTTGTTGACGTGCTTCTTGTCGCCGGCGTTGCGCACCCACAGCGCGGCCTCTCCGGTGGCGGCGGTGCCGAGCGCAATGCCGCCGAGCGACAGGCGCAGGTTGATGAAGCCGGCACCCGCGATCCGCGTATTGGCCGCGGCCTGGGAGGTCGGGTCGGTGACGGTCAGCTGGTAAGGGTAGAGGTAGTGCGCCCCGGTGTAGGCGTAGTCGGCCAGCGCACGCCAGGTTCCGAGCGCGGTGCGCGCGAAGGTCCACTCGCCCATCAGGTTGAGCGTGTGGCGCGGCGCGTGCACCACGGCGCGGTTGCCGGCGACGTTGACGCCCAGTTCGATCAGTTCGTCGAACTTCGCGTCCAGGTATCCGTAACTGGCCTGCAGCCGCAAGTCGGCGGTCGGACGGGCCCCGAACTCGACCTCCAGGCCCTGCGTCGTGGCCTTGCCGACATTGCGGATGTTCGATGCCGCCGACCCATCGGCGGTGAACACCGCCTGCTGCAGATCGGTGATCTTGTTGCGGAAGACCGCCACGTTCAGCGTCGCGCGGCCGCCGGCGAGCGCCGATTTCGAGCCGAGCTCGATCGCCTTGACCTTCTCGGGCCTGAACGGCGTCGTCGTCTCGATCACCGACTGCGCCTCGCCGTTGAAGCCGCCGCTCTTGAAGCCCTCGGAGTAGCGCAGGTAGACGCTGTGGTCGGCTCCCAGCTTGTAGCCCACGCTGGCCAGCGGCGTGGTGGACGAGAAGCGCGTGCTGGCCGCGGTGCCGGCGGGGATCAGCACCGCAGGGCCTGCCGCCAGGAAACGGTCCACGGACTTGCGCTCGCGCGTGTGGCGCACCCCGGCGGTCAGCGTCAGCGCCGGTCCGAGCTTGAGGTCAGCCTGGCCGAAGGCGGAGTCGGCCTTGGTGGTGAAGCCGTAGCGCGAGTCGAAGGCCACCGCGCCACCGAAGAAGCGCTGAGGGTTGTCGGTGAAGCCATCGTCCTTGAAGGTGAAGAGTCCTGCGACGTAGCTGACCGCACCGACCCCGCCGACGAACTGAAGCTCGTGCGAACGCTGCCCATAGTCTGACAGCCGCTGCGTATGCGCGAAGAGCACCGGCGACCCGTCGAGGTCGAGCGCGTCGCGCCATGCCATGTCGCGCTTGGCCCACGTGTACTTGAGCGTCCCCGCTTCACCGAGCTTCCACTCGACGGCCAGCGAATGCCCCTTCAAGTCCAGCGTCTCGAACGACGGCCCGTCGATGCTGGCCGTGGTCTGCCGCCCCTTGGAGACGACGATGCCCGGAAAGCCGAAGTCGCCCTGCACGGTCGAACGCACCACCTGCGAGAAACGCGAGTTCTGGTCGGCACGGCTCTCGTCGTAGCGGTAATCCACCTGCAGGTTGCGGCCGAGGTCGAGGTTGAGCGCGACACGCCCGCCCCGGGTGTCGCGATCGTTGAGTTCGCCGACCGAACTGCCGGGCGTCGTCTTGACCCAGCCATCGCGCTTCTCGGTTCGCAGGCCGACGGCGGCACTCAGCGGTCCGAGCTTGGGCAGGTCGAGAGAAACCTTGCCCATCGCGGCGTTGTAGTTGCCGGCCTCGAGCGTGGCCGAGCCGCCGAACTCGCCGCTCGGCTTGCGCGTGACGAGGTTGATCGCGCCGGCCAGCGTATTGCGGCCGTAGAGCGTGCCCTGAGGGCCGCGCAGGACTTCGACGCGCTCGAGGTCGACGAGGTCGAAGACGGAACCCTGCATCTTGCCGACGTACACGCCGTCGACGTACATGCCCACCGTCGGCTCCCAGAACAAGGCTGGGTTGGTGGTCACCGACCCGCGGATGGAGATCTGGGCCGCGGTCGAGTTGCCGGGCGTCTGGCTGACCTGCACGTTGGGTGCAATCGCCGCCAGGTCGGCCACGTTGGCGATGCCGCGCGCTTCGAGCTCGCGTTCGGAGATCGCCGTGGCGGCGATCGGCACGTCCCGCAGCTTCTCGGGGCGGCGCTGCGCCGTGATCTCGACCTGCTGCACCTGGCCTTCGTCGGCGCGCGCGGCAGCCGCCTGGGCCTGGGCCAAGGTCGGTAGGGCCGAATACACCACCGAAATGAGTGCCGATGAGGTGGCCACGCCGAGTGCGCGCGGCTTGCTCGGGGATCGACGCAATGCCATTAATGGGCCTCCAGGGTACGAACCGCCGGCGCGGGTCGCCAATGCGGCGACGCAGTCTCGGCGTCGACGGGGCCCTCAGGCATCGTCCGCAAGGACTACACGAAGACTTGCGAGCGGTCCCCCGATGACGCCGTCGACGCGGGCTCGCGCAAGAACCAGGGTCGCCCCGCAGGGGACGCGCTCACCTGTCCGACCCCAGCATCACGACGCTGTTGAGGAAGATTCGCACCAGCTCGGTCTGCCGTCGCACGCCGGTCTTGGAGAAGATCGAGCGCAGGTGGGCGCGCGCCGTGTTGCGGCGGATGTTCAGCGCCTCGGCCGCCTCTTCGAGCGAGAGCCCGTTGGCGAGCTGGGTCGCCAGCATGGTTTCGGCAGCGGTCAGCTGGAACAACTCCTGCGCCAGCCGTACCGGCGGCGTCGCCTTGCTGTCGGAGTCCCGCACAAACACCGCCACGCTGGGCCGGTGTTTACCCTCGGTCCAGCGGTCGGCCGAGATCGACTGCACCACCAGGCCCCAGCTGATTCGCCCCGAGGGTCGGCTGACCGCGATCGCGTCTGCCGGCCGCAGCCGAGCAGGCCGGCCGGCGTTGTCCAGCACCTCGCGCACCAGGCGCTGAAGACGCCGGTTGTCGGCCGCGTAGGTGGCCTCGATCAGGCCGCCCTTGATCGCAATGCCGTCGTTCATCTCAAGTATGGCCTTCGCCATCGGATTGCACTCAAGGACGTGCCCGGTCTCGTCGAGCACGATCGCGCCGACCATCAGGTGCGCCATCGCCTGGCCGTACAGGCGATTGACCTGACGGTCCTGGTTGACCGACAGGTGAAGGTTCAGGGCCCGCCGCAGGTGCTGCAGCAGCAACTGGCAGCGTGCGCGATCGTCGGCATCGAAGCGTTCGGCGCCGTCCGGACGGGTGATGCGAAGACCGTAGACGCCGCCGTCGCGCGTCTGGATGTCGACCGCCATCACGTGGAAGACCCCGTGCGGCGCGCACCAGTCGCGGAAGTAGGCGGAGGCACGCCAGTCGGTTTCGGTCAGGATGTCGTCCACCGTCACCAGGCGGTCGGGGGTCAGCCCGTAGAACGGGCTCGCCGCCATCGGCGGCGTGTTCGGGTCGATGGTCTGTTGGTCGCCGGCGGCGGAGACGATCAAGCCGAGGTCGTCGCCGGTCCCTGGCCGCACGATGAGGGACACATAGTTGGCGTCGAACAGGACGCGGATCGCCGACAGCGCACGGGACCAGGTATCGGGTTCGAGCGCACCCTCGTAGATCAGACCCAGCAACGCGCTCAGGCTCTCTGCACTGAGCGTCGGCGCAGCCGCAGCCGGCGCCCGCTCATGTGCGGGCGCGCGAAGGGTCCGGGCGGCTGTCGTCATGACCGACAGGCTAGCGGCCCGCCCATCGCGTACCTACGGTAGTTTCCCCGGAGCGCAGTCCCAGGGGCGCCGCGCAGGCGGTCAGCCCGCGGGCGTGAAATCGCCCGCGGTCGTTCGCCAGCCGTGCGGATCATTCCGGATCCGCACGCGCGGGCTCAGTCCAGCTCGAACAGCGCCGCCGCCCCCATGCCGCCGCCGACGCACATGCTGACCACCACGTGGCGAACGCCGCGGCGGCGACCTTCGAGCAGCGCGTGGCCGACCAGGCGTGCCCCGGACATGCCGAACGGGTGGCCGATCGCGATCGCGCCGCCGTTGACGTTCAGCCGGTCGGCCGGGATGCCCAGCCGGTCGCGGCAGTACAGCACCTGGCAGGCGAAGGCCTCGTTGATCTCCCACAAGCCAACGTCGCCGACCGTCAGCCCGGTGGCCTGCAGCAGCTTGGGGATCGCGAAAACCGGGCCGATGCCCATCTCGTCGGGCCGGCATCCGGCCAGCGCCAGCGCGCGATAGCGGCCCAGCGGACGCAGCCCGCGCCGCACGGCCTCGGCGCGGCTCATCAGCACCGAGGCGCTGGCACCGTCGGACAGCTGCGAGGCATTGCCGGCCGTGGTGTGGCGGCCCTGGGCCACCCACTGCCCGCCCTTGAACACCGGCTTGAGCGCCGCCAGGCTCTCGAGCGTGGTGTCGGCGCGGTTGCCCTCGTCGCGGGCCAGCGTCACAGCCTCGGTGCCGGCAGGCTTGCCTTCCTTGTCGAACAGCTGCTTGACGCTGGGCAAGGGGACGATCTCGTCGTCGAACAACCCCGCGCGCTGCGCGGCGGCGGTGCGTTGCTGGCTCGCCAGCGCGTAATCGTCCTGCGCCGCGCGGCTGATGCCGTAGCGCTCGGCCACCAGCTCGGCGGTCTCGATCATCGGGATATAGGCGGTGGGCATCGCCGCCAGCACCGCCTGCGACTGCGCGCGATGGCTGTTCTTGTGCGCGTTCTGCGTCAGCGAGATCGACTCCAGCCCGCCGGCCACCGCGATGCGGTGCTCGCCGGTCATGATGCTCTTGGCGGCGCTGGCGATCGCCACCAGGCCCGAGGCGCACATGCGGTCGATCGTCATGCCGCCCACGGTATCGGGCAACCCGGCCGTGTAGGTGCACAGCCGACCGAGGTTGTAGCCCTGCGTGCCCTGCTGCGCGGCGATGCCGAGCACGACATCGTCGACCTCGCCGCCGTCAACTCCAGCCTTGGCCAGCGCGGCGCGGATGACGTGCCCGCCCAGCACCGGGGCTTCGGTGTCGTTGAAGGCGCCGCGGTAGGCACGGCCGATGGGGGTTCGCGCGGTGGCGACGACGACGGCTTCTTCCATGCTCATGCTCTCATTCGAAGTAAAGGCGGCTGACGGTGTCGACCACGCAGCCGGGCTTATCGCCACCCTCGATCTCGATGGTGATGCGCACCGTCACCTGCACGCCGGCGCCTTTCACGGGCTCCGCGGCCACCACGACGCCATGGCCGCGCACGCGGGCGCCGGCGCGCACCGGCGCGGGAAAGCGAACGCGCTCGCAGCCGTAGTTGACGCCGAGCCTGAGATGCTGGTACTTGACGAGCTGGGGCAGGAACTTGTTGGCCAGCCCGAGGGTGAGATAGCCATGCGCGACGCAGCCGCCGAACGGCCCCTGCGCGGCGCGATCGGGGTCGACGTGGATCCACTGCCGGTCGTCGGTGGCGTCGGCGAAGAGGTCGATGCGGCGCTGGTCCAGCACCAGCCAGTCGGTGTGGCCGAGGTCGCGGCCGACCGCCGCGAGCACCGCGGCCGGCGAGTCGAAGCTGATGTTCACCGTCAGGCCCTCTGCGAGCTGACCGAGACCACCTCGCCGGTCATGTACGACGAGTAGTCGCTGGCGAGGAAGACCATCACGTTGGCCACTTCCCAGGGCTCGGCGCCGCGGCCGAAGGCCTCGCGCGAAGCGAGTTCGGCGAGCAGTTCCTCCGAGGCCGACTTTTTCAGGAAGGCGTGGATGGCAATCGACGGCGCCACCGCGTTGATGCGCACGCCGAACTCGGCGGCCTCGACCGCTGCGCAGCGCGTCAGCGCCATCACGCCGGCCTTGGCGGCGGCATAGTGCGCCTGCTCGACCTGCGCACGCCAGCCCAGCACCGAGGCGTTGTTGACGATGACGCCGCGCCCGCGCGGCTGCATCACCTTCAGCGCGGCACGTGTCATGCGGAAGGTGCCGGTGAGCGTGACGGCGATGACCTTGTCCCACTCGTCGTCGGCCATCTCGACGATGCGGCGGCTGGTGCCCAGGCCGGCATTGTTGATCAGCACGTCGGTACCGCCGAGCCGCTCTTCAGCGAAGGCCATCAGCGAGCGCACCTGATCCTCGCGCGACACGTCGCACAACTGGCTGTGGACGTCGGCGAGCCCGGTCTCGGCACGGATCGCGGCCGCCGCCTCGGCGAGGCGGCGCTCGTGCACGTCGCTGATCACCAGCGCCCGGCAGCCTTCTTCGGCACACCGCCGGGCCACGGCGAAGCCGATGCCGGCACCGGCGGCAGCGGTGACGAGCACGGACTTGCCGCGCAGCAGTCCGTGGGCGGGAACGTAGGGGGGCGCTGGATTCATGGGACTCGGGAGGACGGCAAGGACCGGGTGATGCTCGGCGCGGCGCCCAGCCGGCGCATCGTCCCGACGGACGAGGGGGCGCTTCGGCTACAGCGCCTGCCAGCGCGGCGGGCGCTTCTCGGCGAACGCCCGTGCCGCCTCCTGGAAGCAGCCGGTGTAGGTGCCCAGCACCTGGGTGCGGTTCTCCATCTCGAGCGCATGGTGAAGGCTGGGCGCGTCGACGACGGACCACAGCCCCTTCTTGGTCAACCGGCGCTGACGTTGCCCGGCCCGAAGAAGGCGCGCATCTGCGCGATGCGTCCGCTGCCATCGAAGCGGAAGGTGTCGATCGGCCGGATGGTCATCGCCTTGCCCTCCCAGGTGAGCGAAACCGAGAACGCGAACGCACATTCGGATCCGGCGACGCGCACCGGGCCCTCGAGCGCCACCACCAGCGGCACCGACAGCGAACGGCGGTAGAACGCGCGGATGGCCTCGCGGCCGACCTGCGGCGCTGCGCCGACCGGGTCCTCGACGCTGGCGTCGTCGGCATAGAGCGCGACCACGGCGTCGAGGTCGCCCGCATTGAGGGCACGCACGTAGGCGTGCACGGCCGCCTCGATCGCGGCGGGGTCGGGGGTTGCTGTCATCGCGGCATGCCAAGCGCGCGCTCGGCGATCAGGTTGAGCTGGATCTCGTTGGCACCGGCGTAGATGGTGTCGGCACGGCTGGCGAGCCAGATCCGCCGCAGCGTCTGCGCCGCCGGATCGTCGTCGATGCGGTCGGCGGCCGCGCCCAGTACGTCGGCGGCCAGCACGCCGAAGTCACGTCGCCAGTTGGACCAAGCGTACTTGGCGATCAGCGCCTCACGCGCGCCTTCGGTTCCGGCGAGCACGCGCAGGGCGTTGAAGCGGATCGCACGCAGCGTGAGCGCGCTGTGCGAGAGGCGCTCGCGCAGCAACGCGTCGCGCGCGGCCCCGTTGGCGCGCGCCACCGCGAGCAGGATCTGCATCTCGCGCTCGAACTGCGCCTGCTGGCCCAGCGTCGACACGCCGCGCTCGAAGCCGAGCAGCGCCATCGCGACGCGCCAGCCCGCGCCCGGCGCGCCCAGGTGCAGCGAGGCCTCGGTGCGCGCGTCGTCGAAGAAGACCTCGTTGAACTCGGGGACGCCGGTCATCTGGCGGATCGGCCGGATCGTGACGCCCGGCTGGGCCAACGGCACCAGCAGCAGCACCAGGCCCTGGTGGCGTTGCGAGCCGGGCTCGCAGCGGGCCAGCACGAAGATCCAGTCCGACTCCTTCGCCCACGAGGTCCAGACCTTCTGGCCGTCGATCGCCCACTCGTCGCCCACCCGCCGCGCACGCGTCTGCACGTTGGCGAGGTCCGAGCCGGCGTTGGGCTCCGAATAGCCCTGCGCCCAGTACTGGGTGCCGTTGCGGATGCCCGGCAGGAAGCGCTGCTGCTGCTCGGCGCTGCCGAATTCGATCAGCGTCGGCGCCAGCAGCGTCTCGCCGATGTGGCCGATGCGGCCAGGCCCGCCGACGCGCACGTACTCCTCGTGGAACACGACCTGGTGCAACAGCGGCAGGCCGCGGCCGCCATGGGCCTCGGGCCAGCCGATGCCGACCCAGCCCCCGCGGGCCAGCTCCTGTTCCCAGCGCTTGCCCAGCGCCGGGTCGTAGTGCTCGTCGCCCACCCCGCCGGCGCCGCGCAGCGGCTCGAACTCGCCTCGCAGGTGCTCGTGCATCCACTGCGCGACCTCGGCCCGAAACACGTCGAGCGTCGTCGTCATGCCGCAGCCTCGTCGAGCAGCAGCGCCGCGTGGTGCGCGCGCCAGCGTGGCGGTATGCCGAACCAGCAGCGCGCTGCCTGCGCGCGCTTGAAGTACAGCTGCGGGTCGTACTCCCAGGTGAACCCGACGCCGCCGTGAAGCTGGATCGCCTCGTGGGTGCAGAAGCGGGCGGCATCGTCGGCGACCGTGCGCGCCATCGCCGCGTGCTCCAGCAGCCTGCGGGCGTCGCAGCCGGCGTCGAGGTCGCGCGCCGCGCCCAGCACCGCCGAGCGCGCCAGTTCGATCGACACCATCATCTGCGCGCAGCGGTGCTTGAGCGCCTGGAACCCGGCCAGCGGCCGGCCGAACTGCACGCGCTGCTGCAGGTGGGCAACGCTGAGGTCGAGGCACTGCTGTGCCACGCCCACCTGCTCGGCGGCCAGCACGACCGAGGCCACCTGCGGTGTGTAGGCCGCCACGCGTTCGGCCGCGGCGCCGCGGCACACGCAGTCGGCATCGGCGACGACCACACCGTCGAGCACCAGTTCGGCCAGCGGCCGCGTGGCGTCGTGCGTGGGCAGGCGCCGCCGCCACACGCCCGCGGCGCCGAGGTCGACCGCCAGCAGCAGCAAGCCGTCGATGCTGGATGCCGGCAGCAGCAGCCGCTCGGCGGCCATGCCGGCCGGAACGGCGGGCAGCCGGCCCTCGAGCCGCCAACCGCCTTCTTCGCGGCGGTGTGCACCGACGGTGGCGCCATCGACGAGCCCGACGTCCATCGTCAACACCTGCTCGCCGGCAGCGATCGCCGGCACCCAGCGCGAGAATGCGGCCTCGTCGTCCCCGATCAGCAAGGCGGTGCCGGCCACCGCCAGCGTCTCCAGCCACGGCACGCAGGCCAGGCGCCGCCCCAAGGCCTCGGCCACCAGCACCAGCTCGGTGATGCCGAGGCCGAGTCCGCCATGCGCCTCGGGCAGGTGCAGGCCCAGCGCCCCCTGTTCGGCCAGCTGCCGCCACAGCGCGCGGTCGAAGCCGTCGCCGTCGAAAGCCACCCGGCGCACCGCGGCCGAGTCGCTCTCGCGCGCGAGCATCTGCCCGATGGCGTCGGCCACCTGGCGCTGCGCGTCGGTCAGCACGAGGTCGGTCGTCTCAGGTGCCATACACCCTCTGCGGCGGCCGGCCCTGTTCGATCAGTCGATCGACGACGGCACCGAGTTCCTCGGGCTGCCAGCGCGCGCCCTTGTCGACAATCGGCCCCGTGTGCCAGCCTTCGGCCACCGACAGCTCGCCGCCCTTGGCTTCGAAGCAGCGACCCGTCACGTGCGCCGACCGCGAGCTGCCCAACCAGACGACGATGGAGGCGACGTTCATCGGGTCCCAGACGTCGAAGCCGCTCTCGGGCTTCTTCACCAGGTCGGGCATCGCGCCCTCGGTCATCGACGTGCGTGCCGCCGGTGCCAGGCAGTTCACGGTGATGCCATAGCGCGCCAGCTCGGCCGCCTGCACCAAGGTCAGCGCCGCGATGCCGCCCTTGGCGGCGACGTAGTTGCTCTGCCCGATCGAGCCCTGCAGCCCTGCGCCCGAGCTGGTGTTGATGATGCGGGCGTCGACCGCCGCGCCGGCCTTCTTCTGGTCGCGCCAGCGCCGGCCGAGCACGCTGGCCAGGCAGAAGTGACCACGCAGATGTACGCGCATCACGGTGTCCCAGTCGTCTTCGCCCAGCGACAGGAACATGCGGTCGCGCAGCACGCCGGCGTTGTTGACCAGCACCTGCACGTCGCCGAAGGCGGCCACCGCGGCGTTGACGATGCCCTGCGCGCCGGCGAGGGTGGTGATGTCGCCGTCGTCGGCCAGCGCCCGGCCGCCGGCGGAGCGCACCTCGGCCGCCACCGCCTCGGCGGCGTCGCGCCGGATGTCGTTGACCACCACGTCGGCGCCTTCGGCCGCGAAGGCCAGCGCGTAAGCGCGCCCGAGGCCGCCGCCGGCGCCGGTGATGAGGACGGTTCGGCCCTTGCAGATTCCAGTCATGGCTTTGTCGTTCGATTGTCGATGAGGGTCACGGGGCGGGGCGCCGGTCATGCCAAGGTGCGGCACGCTCGAGCTGCGCAGCCAGCGCGAGCAAGCGCGCCTCGGCGCCGAAGGCCGCGCCGAACTGCACGCCGATGGGCAGGCCGGCGGCGTTCCAGTGCAGCGGCACCGACATCGCCGGATGGCCGCTGATGTTGAACATCGACGTGAAGGCCGAGGCCGTCACGGCCGCTTTCACATAGTCGTCGTAGGGCTGGTCGAGCGACAGCGCACCCAGCCGCGGCGGCGGCGCCGCCATCGTCGGCGACAGCAGGATGTCGTGCTCGGCGAAGAAGAGGTCGAAGGCGCGACCGGCCTGATCGAACGCCGCGCGCGCGGCCAGTGCCTGCTCGGCACTGTAGCCGCGCGCCAGCTGCAAGGCGCGCCAGTTGATGGGTTCGAACTCGTCGGCGCGCGCCGAGCGGCCGAGCGCCTTTTCGCGCGCACTCACGGCCAGCAGCATGCCGGTGGCGGTGGCCACGCCCATGCCGGCGTACATCGGGCCCACCACTTCGGCGCGCAGCAGCGGCCGCGGCGCCGGTTGCACGTGGTGGCCGAGCGACTCGCAGAGCCGGGCGGCGCGGCGCACGGCGTCGAGGCAGTCGGGGTGGACCGGCACGCCGAACAGGTTGTCCTCGAGCAGCGCAATGCGCAGCGGCCCGGGGGGTCGGGTCAGGTCGGCGAGCACTGGACCCACCGGCGCGCCGATCCGGCTGCCGGGCTCGGGCCCCTGCGTCAGCTCGAGCAGCAAGGCGCTGTCGCGCACCGAACGGCTGAGCACATGGTGCACCGACAGGCCCAGCGAGGCCTCGATCATGACCGGGCCGGCGGGCACGCGTCCGCGGCTGGTCTTCAGCCCGAAGAGGCCGCAGGCAGACGCCGGGATGCGGATCGAGCCGCCGCCGTCGGTGGCGTGAGCGACCGGGATGACCCCCGCGGCCACGACCGCGGCCGCACCGCCCGACGAACCACCGGCGCTGTGCCCCACGTTCCACGGATTGCGCGTCGGGCCGAACAGCCTCGACTCCGTGGTCGCGGTCTGGCCGAACTCCGGCGTCGTGGTCTTGGCGAAGAGGTTCAGCCCGGCGGCGCGGTGGCGCTGCACGAGCGTCGAGTCGTGGTCGGCGACGGCATCGCGGAAGAATCCGCAGCCATTCGTCGTGACGGTGCCGTTCAGCGACACGCCGAGATCCTTCAGCGCGAACGGAACGCCGAGCAGCGGCGCGGCCGAGGCCCGCCGTTGGCGTTCGGCACGGCCGAGTGCCGAGAGTTGCTTCGCGGTCTCGCGCGCGGCGTCGAAGTGGCGTGCAGCAAGCGCATTGAGCGCGCTGCGCGCCTCGGCGCGCGCGATCGCCGCCTCCAGCGCCTCGAGCGCCGTGATGCGCCCCCGGCGCAGTTCGTCGGCCAGCGCGGTGGCGTCCAGTCGTTCGAACTCGGGCAGCGGCAGACTCGCCGCGTGCACGGTGCCACCTGCCGGGGTCATGACAGCGGCCGCGGCGGCACCCATGAAGCCGCGACGGTCAATATGCAAGTCACAGCCTCTCGATGATGGTCACGTTGGCCTGGCCGCCGCCTTCGCACATGGTCTGCAGGCCGTAGCGGCCGCCGCGGCGCTCGAGTTCGTGCAGCAGCGTCGTCATCAGCTTGGTGCCGCTGGCGCCCAGCGGGTGACCGAGCGCGATCGCGCCGCCGTTGACGTTGGTGCGCTCGTGCGGGTAGCCGGTTTCCTTCAGCCAGGCCATCGCCACCGAGGCAAAGGCCTCGTTGATCTCGACGAGATCGATGTCCTCGAGCCTGATGCCCGACTTCTTCAGCGCGTGCTGCGTGGCGGGGATCGGCGCGGTGAGGTGCCAGATCGGGTCGTCTGCACGCACCGACAGGTGCACGATGCGGGCGCGCGGCTTCAGGCCGTATCGCCTGACGGCCGCCTCCGAGGCCACGAGGACCGCCGACGCCGCGTCGCAGGTGGAACTGGACACCGCGGCAGTGATCTTCGGGTAGGCGGGGTCCACGGGTTGCAGCGAGGCCATCTTCTCCAGGCTGCTTTCGCGGGCCGTCTCGTCCATGCGAAAGTCGCCGTAGGGCACGACCTCACGATCGAACCGGCCTTCGCGGATCGCGGCCAGTGCGCGGTCGTGGCTCGCCTTGGCAAAGACCTCCATCGCCTCGCGACTCAGGTCCCAATGATCGGCGATGCGCTGGGCGGCGTAGAACTGGTTAACCGGAGCGTCGCCGAAGCGCGCACGCCAGCCCTTGCTCTCGGCGAACGGTGTGGTGAAGCCCAGCGGCTGCCCGGCCAGCATCGCCGACGAGATCGGAATGCTCGACATCGTCTGCACGCCGCCGGCCAGCACGACGTCCTGGGTACCGCTCATGACTGCCTGGGCGGCGAAGTGCACCGCCTGCTGCGAACTGCCGCACTGGCGGTCGACCGTCGTGCCCGGAACGTTCATCGGCATGCCGGCGGCCAGCCACGCGGTGCGGGCAATGTCGCCTGCCAGCGCGCCGATGGTGTCGACGCAGCCGAACACGACGTCGTCGTATTCCGCGGGCGGAATGTCGTTGCGGTCGACGATGGCCTTGATGACATGCGCGCCGAGGTCGGCGCCGTGCACCTGAGCCAGTGATCCCTTGCGCCTGCCCGTTGGCGAACGCAGCGCGTCGACGATGAAGGCCTCGGCCATCGGGTTTGCCTCTCAGTTCAATGTGGCCGCCGGTCCGAGCGGCGCGCCGTCGGCCAGCAGCGCGTCGGCCAAGCGCGCCTTGTGGAAGGCGCGGTCGCCCCAGGCGGCACCCAGCGCCCAGGCTCGCTTCATGAACATCTGCAGGTCGACTTCCCAGGTGTAGCCCATCGCGCCGTGCACCTGGATGCCCTTGCGCCCGGCGGTCCAGGCGGCATCGGCACAGACGAGCTTGGCGTGAGAGACCAGCGCCGCACGATGCCGGTCGCCGACAGCCACCGCCATCGCGGCGCGGTACAGCACCGGCCGCGCGAATTCGATCCGGGTCGCCACGTCGGCCAGGTGGTGCTTGACCGCCTGGAAGGAGCCGATCACCTTGCCGAACTGCTTGCGCTGCGCCACATAGTCGACCGACAGGTCGAGCATGCGCTGCGCCAGGCCGACGAGCTGGCCGGCCACGTTGACGGCGGCGCGGTCCAACGTTTCATCCCACAGCCCCTGTGCGTCGGGCGCCGCCAGCACCTGCGTGCCCGGGTTTGGCGTGCAACTGAGCGCCGCCAGCCGCCGGGAGCCGTCGATGCTGGGCAGCGAAACGGCCGACACCGTGCCCGGCGTCAGCGCGTGCAAGGCAAGCCCCTGGTCGGTCGCCTGCGCGTGGAGTACGAGGTCCGCGGAGAGCGCATCGGCCACCCAGGGGTTGGCCGGGTGGGCGAGCGCGAGACGCGCCGAGCCTTCGGCAATGCGTGGCAGCCAGCGCGCGGCCAGGGGATGGTCCGCACCGAGTCGCCGGAGCAGCATCGCCGCCACGTACGCGGTGTCCGACAGCGAGTCGGGTATCGCGTAGTAGCCCAGTTCCTGCGTCATCAGGGACCAATCGATGTCGCCGAGGTCCAGGCCGCCGTGCACCTCGGGCACCGACATCGCGGTCAGGCCCTGCTCGGCCAGCTTGGCGCGCAGTTCGGGCGAGCGTCCGCGGTCGGTCTCCCAGATATCGCGCAGCACCTCGGGCGCAGCCTCGGTCATCAGGAAGCGGCTGACCGAGTCGCGCAGCGCGACCTGGTCTTCGTTGAAGGTGAAGTCCATGGGTCGCTCCGGTTCAGGACTTCGGCAGGCCGAGCATGCGCTCGGCGATGATGTTGCGCTGGATCTCGTTGGTGCCGGCGTAGATCGGGCCAGCCTGTGCGAACAGGAAGCCCTCGAGCCAGTCGTGCACCTCCGGGTCGTCGATCAGCTCTGCACGCGGCCCCAAGATGCGCATCGCGGTCTCGTGCATCTGCAGGTCGAGCTCGCTCCAGAAGATCTTGTTGGTGCTGGCCTCGGCACCGACCTTGGCGCCTTTGGCCAGCCGGCACACGGTGTGGTAGCTCGCCAGGTTGTAGGCCTCGGCATCCATCCAGGCCTTCACGACCGCGGCGCGGATCGCAGGGTCGCGGTCGGCCTGCGCCCGATGGCGTCGGTACAGTTCCACCAGTCGTTGCGCGGTGCGCTGAAACCGCGCCGGCGAGCGCAGCAGCAGGCCGCGTTCGAAGCCGGCGGTGGCCATGGCGACGTTCCAGCCCTGCCCTTCGTCGCCGATGCGGTTGGCCACGCTGACGCGCACGTCGTCGAAGAACACCTCCGCGAAGGCCTGCTTGCCGTTCAATGCCTTGATCGGCCGGATGGTGATGCCCTTGGCGTCCAGAGGCACGAGCAGGTAGCTCAGGCCATGGTGGCGGCTGGACTGCGGGTCGCTGCGGAAGAGGCCGAACAGCCAGTTCGCGTAGAGCGCGCGTGTCGACCAGGTTTTCTGGCCGTTGAGCACGTATTCGTCGCCGTCGCGGATGGCGCGACTCGAGATCGCGGCCATGTCGGAGCCGGCGTTGGGCTCGCTCCAGCCCTGCGCCCACATGTCGTCGCAGCGCGCCATGCGCGGCAGGAAGCGGGCCTTCTGCTCCAGCGTGCCGAACTCCATCAGCGTCGGGCCCAGCAGCAGGATGCCGTTCTGGTTGACGCGCATCGGCGCGTCGGCGGCGTGGTACTCCTCCTCGAAGATCAGCCACTCGATGAGGTCGCAGCCCTTGCCACCCAACTCCTTCGGCCAGATGACGCTGCTCCAGCCGCCCTCGGCCAGCGTCGCCTCCCAGGCGCGGTGCTGCTCGAAGCCTTCGCGCGTGTCGTAGCTCGCCAGCTTCGCCGTGGGGACATGCGAGCGCAACCAGTCGCGCGCCTCCGACCGGAAACGGCGCTGGGCGGGGGTGAAGTCGAGGTCCATGGGCGGCTCCGCTTAGAACTTGGCCTCGCGCTTCTCGACAAAGGCGCGCCGCGTCTCGGCCGAGTCCGGGCTCAGGTAGGCCTGCAGCGTGAAGCCCTGTTCCCAGCGGTACTTGGCTTCCAGGTTGCCATCCTCGATGCCCGTGAGCGCCTCTTTCGCAATGCGAATCATGGCCGGGCTCTTGGCGGCGATCTTCGCCGCGACGGCCATCGCCTCGTCGCGCAACCGCTCGCGCGGCACCATGCGCTCGATCGCGCCCAGGCGCAGCGCCTCGGCGGCCTCGATCATCTCGCCGGTGAAGAACAGGTAGCGCGTCTTCTGCACGCCGAACATGCGCTGCAGATGGGCTGCGCCGCCCATCGCGCCGCGATCGACTTCCGGCAGACCAAAGCGTGCATCCTCGGCGGCGATCACGATGTCGGCAGCGCCGCAGATGCCGATGCCGCCGCCGAGCACGAATCCGTGCACAGCAACGATCACCGGCACGGGATTGAGGTGCACGGCCTTGAAGGTGGCGAAGTTGCCGGCATTCACGGCTACGATCAGGTTGCGATCTGCATCGAGTTCCTTGATGTCGACGCCGGCGCAGAACCCGCGTCCCTCGGCGCGGATCACGATCACGCGCACGTCAGAGTCCTGACCCAGCGCGGTGATCTGTGCCGCCAGAGAAAACCAGCCGAGAGCGTTCAGCGCGTTCACCGGTGGACGATCGAGCACGACCTCGGCCACGCCGTCGGCATGGATCTGGACCGAGAATTGATTAGGCATGAGCGTTCTCCACGAACTTTGTCCGGGTAAGGTCGTCGATCCGCGCGCGTGCATCGCCGACGATGCCCTCAATCACGTCCCCGCAGCTGATGAGCTCGCCGATCAGTGCCGCCACCTGCCCCGATGACATGACGCCGTCTGCCGGCTGGCCGTCGACCATCGAACGCTGCAGCAGCATCGGCGCACTGGAGGCCATCACGGTCTGGGCGACACTGGAGGTGTCCTCGCGCAGGCCTTGCCACAGCACCTTCAATGCATGGGTGGTCGTCATGCCGGTCTGCGCCTTCCAGCGCAGCGCCAGATCGAGCGCGATGCGCAGCCGCTTCAGTGGCGACGCTTTCTCCAGCATCGTGAGGTACTCGTTGGGGATCATGCGCTGGGGCATGCCGTCGACGAGGAAGGAGATCTGGATCTTCTCGGCGTCGCGCACCTTCAGGTAGCGCTCGAGCGTGGCCGCCGGCACGCCACTGTCGCTGGTCATCAGGAAGCGGGTGCCCATTGCGATGCCCTGGGCACCGAAGGCGAGCGCCGCGACGAGGCCGCGGCCGTCGTAGAAACCGCCGGCGGCGACCACCGGCACGCGCACCGCGTCGACCACCTGCGGCAGCAGCACCGTCGTCGGCACGCTGCCGGTGTGGCCGCCGCCCTCGCCGCCCTGGATGGTGACGACGTTGGCGCCCATCTCGATCGCCTTCTGGGCATGCTTGAGCGCGCCCACGGTGGGCATGCAAACGATGCCCGCATCGCGCAGCCGCCCGATCACCTTCTTGTCAGGCCCGCGGCCGTAGCTGACGGCACGGATGCGGTGCTTGACCGCAAGGTCGAGAAGCTGCTGCGCATTGGGCTGGAACATGTGGAAGTTGAGCCCGAACGGCTTGTCGCCCGTCAGCGCCTTCACACGCAGGATCTCGGCCTCGATGCGGTCGGCGGCGATCGTGGCGCCGGCCAGGAACCCGAAGCCGCCGGCGTTGGTCGTCGCGGCGACCAGGTTCGAGCCGGCCACCCAGCCCATCGCCGTCTGCACGATGGGGTAGCGGCAGCCGAGCAGGTCGCAAAGCGGCGTGCGCAGGGACACCTCGGCGGTCAAGTCTTCTTCTCCGCGTCGTCGCCGGCCGCCTGCGATTTGTTGCCGGCCACCATGCTGCGCGCATCCTGCCCCCCCAGCGTGCCGGCACCGAGCAGCTGGCTGTGAGTGTGGGCGAAGTGGTGGTAGCCGAAGGCGATGTCCATCGTCGTGCGCAGGCCCTGCAGGTCCTCGACGCGGTTGATCACGGTCTTGGTCAGCGCCAGCCCCATGCGGGGCTGCGCCACGAGCTTCTCGGCCCAGGCCTGCACGGCAGCCTCGAGCTCGGCGCGCGGCACCACCTTGTTGACCATGCCCATCTGCCACGCGCGCTCGGCCCCCATGCGCTCGCCGAGGTAGAGGAATTCCTTGGCGATGCGCGGGTTCAGCTCGTGGGCGTGGGCGAAGTACTCGACGCCGGGGATGCCCATGCGCACAACGGGATCCTGGAAGTACGCGTCGTCGCTGGCCACGATGAGGTCGCAGACCCAGGCCAGCATCAGGCCGCCGGCGATGCAGGCGCCCTGCACCATCGCGATCGTCGGCTTGGGGATCTCCTTCCAGCGCCGGCACATGCCGAGGTAGACCTCCTGCTCGCGCACGAAGAACTGCTCGCCGCCCGGCTTGTTGGTGTGGTCCCACCAGAGGTGGACGCGGTCGAAGGGCTTGTCGATGTCGCGGCCGGGCGTGCCGATGTCGTGGCCGGCGCTGAAGTGCTTGCCCGCGCCGCGCAGCACGATCACCTTGACGGCGTCGTCGTCCACCGCGCGGCGGAAGGCGGCGTCGAGCGCGTAGGTCATCTGCGAGTTCTGTGCGTTGTTGAACGCCGGCCGGTTCATCGTCACGGTGGCGATGCCGCCACGCGCTTCGTACAGCACCGGCTCGGTGGTTTCGTAGACCGCGCGGTCCTCGCGGCTGACGAAGTTGTCGCCTGGATCGGGCATGGTCAGCTTCCCAGTGCGCTCGCGCGCAGGCCGTGGGGATCGAGCCGCGCGAGCAGCGCGAGCTGTGCTTCGGTGGGCGCAGGCGTGGTGCCCACGTCGTCGCCCACGTGGATCTCGAAACCAGTGGCCTGCCGCACCTGGTCGATGCCGACCCCGGGATGCAGGCTGCGCAGCCGCAACTGGTGATCGGGCCCGCCGAAGTCCATCACGCACAACTGCGTGACGACGAGACGGATGTCGATCTCGTCGAGGCTCCAGCCGCGCGCCAGGCGCCCGGGGTTGTAGCCGGCCGAGCACACCATGTCGACCTCGCCCTCGACGAACACCTTCGGGCTGTGGTTGGGCACGAAGAACGAATTGGCGTGGTTGATCGAGTTGCCCGGGTAGCCGCGCACGCCGAGCATCTGCGTGCGCGGACGCCGGTAGTCGGAGCCGATCATCGAGATGTTGGCCTGACCATAGCGGTCGATCTGCGTCGGCCCGACCATCGCATGACGCTTGCCGCCCCAGACGTTGTCGAAGATGCGCGCGAAGCCCATGTGGGCCTCGCGCTTGATGCGGTAGTCGCCACGCGGACCCACCGGCACCGGTTCGCTGACCAGCCAGGCCTCGCTGTCGGTCATCATCAGGTCGGGATTGACGGTGAGCTTGGCCAGCGAAGCCGCCAGTCGCGGCACGAGGCCGATGCCCGTGGCGAGCACCTCGCCGTCGTCCTTCCAGGCCTGCGCGGCGGCGCAGATCAGCGTATCGACCAAAGTCGTGTCAGCCATCGCGCACCCCGTCAGAACACCGGCAGCGGCAGCTTGCGCACCGCGGCCTCGCCACCCACGCGCTCGAGGTACTCGGCCTCGGTGCACGCGACGTAACGCTGGAAGTACTTCGCCCAGCCCTCGCCGTCCTTGGCGCTGGCCGCGTACTCCTTGAAGTGGGCGACGTCGAAGCCGTACAGCGGCGCGCAGGAGCTCGGGTGCGCGCCGCAGGGCATGTGCACGACGCCGGTGGTCTGCGCGCGCTCCCAGAAGACGAAGCGGGCCTCGTCGCCGGCCTCGAAAGTGGAAGGGTCGACCAGCTCGTCGCAGGTGACGTAGGTGCGCGCGGCGGCGCGGGCGAAAAGGTCGTCCATGTACAGGTCCGGGCCCTTCACCTGGCAGACGCCGCGGGCGTCGGCGCGGTCGACGTGCAGCAGCGCCGCGTCCAGCGGCAGCGCCGGCATGGCCACCCAGTCGCGCTGGTCGTACGGCGACCCGACGAGGCGGATCGCAGGGTTGTGCTTGAGCACGTCGGTGCCCAGCCCCACGCGAGTGGGGATGTAGGGCACCCGCATGCCGGCGGCCTTCAGCCCCAGCATGAACAGCCCCTCGTCGATCTCCATCACCTCGATCGCGCCCGACTGCCGGGCGATGCGGAAGTAGGGCTCGAGCGGGATGAAGTCCAGCGACACGAACGCGAACACCAACTTCTTCACCTTGCCGGCGGCACACAGCATGCCGACGTCGGCACCGCCGTAGGCCACCACCGTCAGGTCCTTCAGCGGGCTGCGCAGGATCTCGCGCACCAGGGCCATTGGCTTGCGGCGCGGCCCCCAGCCGCCGATGCCCAGCGTCATGCCGTCCCGGAGCTGCGCCACCACCTCGGCGGCGCTCATGCGTTTGTCGGCCATCGCGTCAGGCCCTCGTCTGGTTGCCGACCGAGAAGTCGTGGCCCCACAGGCTCACGCGCGTGAACTCGTGGACGATGTGCTCTTGCCAGTCGATCACCGCGCCGCCGCAACCGAACTCGACGTCGAAGTTCGATGGCGTGCGCATGTAGAACGAGATCATGCGGTCGTTGGTATGCTGGCCGAGGGTGGCCGTCTGCAGCACGTCGTGCGCGCGCATGCGGTCCATCGCCCGCCCGACCTCGGGCACGTCGTCGACCTCGACCATCACGTGCACGCAGCCGCTCTCGACCGGGAAGCCGGCCAGGGCCAGGCTGTGGTGGCGGCCGTTGTTGCAGTGGAAGAAGTGGATCGGCAGCGTCGGCCCCTGGTCGCCGGCGGGCTTGAAGTTGAAGATGTCCGAGAGCCCGAAGCCCATCACCTCGCGCGCGAAGCGCGCCGTGGCCTCGAACTCGGCCGCTGGCAGCACGGTGTGCCCCATGCCGATCGCACCGGTGACGAAGCGCTTGACGCCCGCCGGGGAGGCGAAATGGGCGAAGTCGGACTGGAAGCCCCAGACCAGCTCGTGCCGATTGCCCGAGGGGTCCTTGAAGGCCGCCAGCTGCTGCACGCGGCGCTGGTCGCACAGCGACGCATCGGCGAGCTCAAAGGCGACGCCCTGCGCCTTCAGCACGCCCAGGCCGGCCTCGAACGCCGCGCGGTCGAGCACCTCCCAGCCGCTGGCCAGGTAGGCGTCGCGCGCACCCGGCAGCACCAGCATCCGGTACTGGCGCTCGTCCATCTTCACGTAGAGCCCGTCGCCCGGCGCCGTTGCCGTCATCATGCCGAGCACGCCCTCGGCGTAGCGCTTCCAGCGCGCAAGGTCGGTGCTCTGCGCCACCACGTAGGCAAGGCCACGAATGTCGATCATCTCGTTGCGCTCTCGATCGGGTTCAGGTCGATGCGAACGAGTGTGGCGGCGGGGTGCTGCCGACTCATCGTCCGTTGAGACTAGCGGGGGCCGAAGAGCTTGAACAGGAAGCGCGGCAGCGAGATGTCCCAGGGCCGGGGCCAGTCCTGTTCGCGCCACATCGACTCGACGCCGCCGTCGCAGACGATGAGCTGGCCGACGATGTAGCGCGAGTCGGGCGAGAGCAGGAACTCGAAGATGCCCGCCAGGTCCCCGGTCTCGGCGATCTCGCCCAGCGGCTTGGGCATCGCACGGATAATCGGCCCCTTCACCTTGTCGGCGAGGTCCTTCTCCAGCAGCGGGGTGCGGATGGCGCCGGGGCACACGCCGTTGAGCGAGATGCCCTGGCCGGCCCAGTCGGACGTCGCGGCGTGGCTGCGGATCCAGCGCGCGACCGCCAGCTTGCTCACCGCATAGGGCCCGCCGGCCGACGCGCCGGCGTACAGCGCCGCGCGCCGGTCGTGCCCCGCGAGCAGCGCCGCCGCAGCGCTCTCGCGCACGCCGGGCGAAATCAGCGCCGCATGCGATGCGGTGACCACCGCCGACGCACGCCCGGCCGCGGCCAGCGCCGGCCGCAGGCCTTCGAGCACGTCGACCACGCCGTGGTAGTTGACCTGGAAGGTCAACGCCGCATCGCTGGAGTCGATGCCGGCATTGGCAACCGCACCCTGCAGCACGCCGGCGCAGCGCTCGGTGACGCCTTCGACGGCCTTCGCGCGACCCTCGGGCGTGGACAGGTCGGCCTCGACCTCGGCCCCCTTGCCGGGCAGGTCGATGCCGATCACGCTGACGCCGTGGGCCTGCAGCCGCTGACGGATCGCCAGGCCGAGGCCCGATTGCGAGCCGCTGACGGCGATGGTGCGCGGGGTCTCGGCAGCCGCGGGCCTGGCCTTCGCGGCGCGCGCCGCAGGCTTGGCCGCCTTGCGCGAGCGGGGGGTGGACTGGGTCATGGGGGGGACTCCTCGCCCGCGGGCGGGCTCTGTCAGGCAGGCGGGTAGTCGCTGTAACCCCGGGGGCCCGGCGTATACAGCGTCTTGCGGTCGAAACGGGCCAGCGGCAGTCCCTCGCGGAACCGGCGCACGAGGTCGGGGTTGCCGATGTAGTGCCGCGCGAACGACACCGCATCGCCGGCGCCGTCGGCCAGGGCCTGCTCGGCACTGGCGGCATCGAAGCCATCGTTGAGGATCAGGCGGCCGCCGAAGTGCTCGCGCGCGAGCGCAAAGGCATCGATCGCCGGCGTCGGTGCACGCATCACGTGCAGGTAGGCCAGTCCCAGGCCTGCGGCCTGCCGCATCAGCTCGGCGTGCGATGCCGCGGGGTCGTCGTCCTGCGTGTCGTTGTAGGTGTTGCCGGGGTTGAGTCGCAGCCCCACCCGTGCGCTGCCGATGGCATCGGCCATCGCAGCCAGGCACGCGACCATGAAGCGCGCGCGCTTGGGCGTCGAGCCGCCATAGTCGTCGCTGCGATGGTTGGTGCCGGAACACAGGAACTGCATGGGAAGGTAGCCGCTGGTGCCGTGCAGCTCGACGCCGTCGAAACCGGCGGCGCGCGCGTTGTCGGCGGCCGCGGCGTGCTCCCGCACCACCGCCTGCACCTCGGCCGTCGACAGCGCGCGTGGCTCGTCGAAGGGCTGCAGGCCGGCGGCGTCGGTGAAGACCTCGCCGGCGGCGCGGATCGCGCTCGGCGCCACCGTCTCGATGCCCGGCGGCTTGACGTGGCGGCTGCCGATGCGCCCGGCATGCATGAGCTGCAGCACGATCAGCCCGCCGTTCGCGTGCACCGCGTCGGTGACGCGGCGCCAGGCAGCGACCTGTTCCGGCGTCGCGATGCCGGGCTGGCGGCAATAGGCCTGGCCGATGACGCTCGGCCAAGTCCCCTCGGCGACGATCAGGCCGGCGCTGGCACGCTGGGCGTAGTACGCAACCATCTCGTCGCTGGCCACGCCGTCGGCATGGGCGCGGTTGCGCGTCATCGGCGCCATCACGACGCGGTTGCCGAGCTCGAGATCGCCCAGCCGCAGGGACTGCATCAGTCGCATCAGCGCACCCGGATCTTCGGCGCCGGCGTGCCGCGGCGCATGGTCTCGAGGAAGCGCTCCAGGGGAGCCGGCGCCGCCACCTCGGGCAACTGCTCCTTGTCGGGGCGGTCGGCCCAGAATTCCTGCCAGCTCGGAAACAGGTCGTGGAAGGTGCCGTGATAGGGCTGGCGCCCGGGCCATCGCATCTTCATGTCGCCGATCGGCGGCTTGTTCAGGTCGCTGGCGTACCAGTAGCAGGGCAGGCGGCGGCGGAAGTACCAGCGGCCGTCGATGCGCTCGTAGTCGTCCCAGTAGAGCATCTGCATGATCACCCACTCGGCACCGCACTCGTGCTCGTTCTTGCTGTACACGACGCCCACCGCGTGATCACGATCCCTGAACTCGATCAGGTGCTGGCCGAGGTGGTGGCTGGTGCCGGTGAACTGGTCGCGAAGGGTCTGGTCTTGCCAGGCCTTGAAGTGGGCGCGGCCGACCTTGTCGCGGCCCACGCGGATGTCGGGCGCGAACAGGTTGACGTGGGCGTCGAGGTCGCGCATGTCGAGCGACAGCGAGTACCGCGCCGCGAGCTGGCGGATCTCGTCAAGGGCTTCGAGGCGCTCGATGCGCTCTTCGAACGTGGCGGGCCAGGTCATGTCGGACTACAACGCGGTGACCAGCACCGCCGAACGCCCGCCGTCGACCGGCAGCGCCGCGCCGGTGATGTACGAGGCCTCGTCGCTGGCCAGGAAGAGGATCGCGTTGGCCAGCTCGTCGGCGCGGCCGACGCGCCCCATCGGGATCAGCTTCTCGGTGGCCTTGCGCGAGGCCTCGTCGGCCAGCATGCCGGCGGTGGCCGGGGTGTCGACGACGGCCGGCACGACGACGTTGACGCGGATGCCCGCCGCGGCACCTTCGGCGGCCGCGGCGCGCGAGAAGTTCACGATGGCCGCCTTGGCCGCAGAATAGCCCGCCATCCAGGCGGTGCCGAGCGTGCCGCAGATGGAGCTGATGTTGACGATCGAGCCGCCGTGGGGCTTCATCAGCTTCATCGCGGTGCGCGTGCCCCAGAAGGTGCCGTCGACCGAGGTCGTGAAGTTGAGGTGCCAGTCCGGCGTCGTGGTGGCCTCGATCGCGCCCCAGGAATAGGCCATGGCGTTGTTGACCAGCACGTCGAACCGGCCATGCCGCCGGGCGGCGTCTTCGACCGCGGTCACGTATTGGGTCTCGTCACTGACGTCGGCGACGACGGCCTCGGCCTTGCCCCCGGCTGCCCGGATGCGGGCGACGACCTCGTCCAGCGGCTCTCGGCGCCGACCACAGATGACCACCGTGGCACCCTCGGCCGCGAAGCGGAGCGCCGTTGCGGCCCCGATGCCGCTGCCGCCGCCGGAGACGAAGGCGACCTTGTCCTGCAAACGTCCTGCCACACCCACCTCTGTCAAAGGAATGCGCTGCCGCCGTTGACGGCCAGGTTCTGGCCGGTCACGAAGCCGGCATCGTCGCTGGCGAGAAAGAGCGCGGCACGCGCGATGTCGTCGGGCTCGGCCATGCGCCCCATGGGCACGCCCTTGACGATCGCATCCGCCCACTCCTGAGAGATGCCCTGCATCATCGGTGTGTTGGTAGGCCCCGGCACCAGCGTGTTGACGCGGATGCCCGCGCTCGCCAGTTCCTTGGCCATGCTGCGGGTCAGGCCCATCAGTGCGGCCTTGCTGGCGCAGTAGTGCGCCGGGCCGTCGCCGCTGACCGCCGCGGTGCTGGCGACGTTGATCACGCAGCCTGGCCGGCCCCCTTGCTTCATCGCCCGCACGGCAGCCCGGGCGCAGTAGAAGGCGCCATTGAGGTTGACGCCGATGACGCGGGACCAGGTGTCGTCAGCGATGTCGGCGAAGGCGTCGACCGACCCCACGCCGGCGTTGTTGACCAGCACGTCGACCCGACCCAGCCGCGCGACGATCTCGTCGAAAGCGGCACTCACCGCGGCGCTGTCGGCGATGTTGAGCTGCATCGCCACGCCGCTGCCGCCCGCCACCGTCTCCTGGGCCGCCTGCAGGTTGAGATCCATCGCCACCACGGTCGCCCCTTCGGCGGCGAAACGCCGCGCGATCGCGCGTCCCATGCCCTGGCCAGCACCCGTGACCACGGCGACCTTGTCCTTCAGTCTCATATCGCTGCTCGTCTCCGCTGAGGGTTTCCGTGTGGACCCCGAAGCCACGTTACGGTCAAGTGCTGCCGGCCCCATCGTCCGTTGGGACGCGTCGCCGGGGTGGTGCCGCACCGGAATCGGCACACTGAAAATGGCCGGCGGACGGCGCAGGCGCCCCGCCCGCCTTCGCGCCGGCACGCCGGTCAGCGCACCTGGAGCAGCGCCGTCTGCCAGTTGACGATGCCCGCTTCGAAACTCGTCGCCAGGTCGCACATCGTCGAGGCCTGCTCATCGGAATGATCTCGGGCGCAGGCCGGCAGCGGGACGGCCGCGCGAGCTTGTGTCGCCGACAACCCCGCCCACCAGGGCCAGGAACCCGCAGCTGCAAGCAGACCCACGACAACGACAGCAGCCGCCGACGTGACGAACATCCGAGTCGTGTTGATGCACATGTCGCTCTCCGATGAAGGGGCTCCAGCAGCCGCCGCCGGCACCTGCCCCCGCGCTTCGGCCACCGGCCATAGAGAAACTTGTCGCAGTCTGCCGATGCGGACGTTGCCGGCATCGTCCGTTCGGACGGGCGCGGCGAGGGCCTGCGTTCCGGAAGCCGTGCCGTCAACAGCCGTGGCCGGCAGGGCAGCCGGCCGGGCAGAACTTCACGGATCGCTGCCGGTTGGGGTGAGTGCTCTAGGACAGGCTGGCAGGATGGGCCTGTCGAAACCACCGTGCGCCCCCGAGGCGACACCCCGATGAGCTACCCGTCCGAACATTCGCAGACCTTTAGCTCGCCGCTACGGTGGCTGTGGCGCAAGCGCAGCAGTCTCGTCACGCTCGCTGCGGGCGTCGCCATCCTGGTCCTGGCGGCGACCGCCGGCTTGACGGTGCACGAGGAGCAGGCCGGTACGCCGTGGCATGAATTGCTGATCTATCTGTGCGGCGCCGTGATCGTCGCGACCCAAGGCGGCCGGCTCTATCGGGCGTGCACCGGCCTTGGCCGCCGTTCCGGGGAACAAGGCCGCGACCGCACCGATGCCAGGCGCTGAACGCCAGGCGTGACGGTGCGTCACGCGCCGGCCCGGGCGCCGCGGCGCTGGACCCCCGAGCCATCGGGCTGCCACCAGGTGTAGGCCAGCGCCGGCACGACCGAGCAAGCCGCCGCGAGCCCGAGGACGCCACCGTAGCTGCCGCCCGCGGCGAGCTGACCCGCCACGCCGGGGCCGATCATGGAGCCGAGCGCAAACACCGCCGGCACCAGCATGACGGCGCGCCCCCTCGGGTCGCTGCGCGCGATCGCGGCGGCCTGGTAGACGCAGCCGCAGGTGAAGGCGAACTCCCAGATCCAGGCGCCGAGCGCGAAGGGCAAGAAGGACTGCGCCGACACCAGCAGCCCGAGGCCGAGCGCGATCCCCGCCAGCACGGCCCAGTACGGCAGCCGATGACCACCACGCTCGCCGATCCAAGCGACGAAAAACGCCGCCGCACCGCCCAGCAGCTTGAGCACCGCGAACACCAGCCCCATCTCGCCAGCAACGATCTTCAGCCCGGTGCCGATGCGCTCGAGAAAGGCCCACAGCGCGATGTTGCCGGCCAGGAAGACGAAGAAGACCGCCATGCAGGCCCACGAGCGCGCCGGCAGCGCGCGCCGCGCCGGCGATCCGCCTGCCCCTGGCTCGACCGGCACCAGCGGGTGCTCCGGCACCCACAGCGCCGAGAGGCCGAGCACCGCCACCACGCCGGCCAGCGCCAGCGCTGCGCCCGGGTATTTCCAGCCGGCGATCACCAGCGGCGGCAGCGCGAACAGCACCGCCGCCGTGACCGACAGCTCGACCCCCTGGCGCACGCCGTAGGCACGCACCTTGTTCGGCAGGTCCGACAGGATGCGCATGCCCAGGCTCGTCATCGTCGAGGCGAAGAAGCCGATCAGCGCCCACACCGCGTACAGCATCGTCACCCCGCTCACCTGCGCACTGAGCGCGAACGACGCCGCGGTGCCGGTGGCGCTGGCGGCGGTGAGCACGCGCCAGTTCATGCGGTTGATCCACAGCGGCGCGACCAGCGTGCCGGCCAGGTACCCGGCGAAGCAGACCGAGCCCATCAACCCCACGGCCTGGGGGTCGAGCGCGAACGAGTCGGCCAGGCTGCCGAGCATCACCGGCAACGCGTTGAAGGGCAGGCCGCCGATCGTCGAGGCGATGCTCGCCGACAGCGTGAAGGCGACCAACGCGCGGTCGCTCAGGCCGGGCGGCATGTCGTCACATGTAGAGGATGACCTGGTCGTTCAGCACCGAGGGGCGGTCGCTGCCGACGACGTGGATCGCGATCTCCAGCGTCAGTTGCACGCCGGACCTGGCCGCCTCCACGGCCTTCACGCGGCAGCGACCGTGAATGCGGCAGCCGCTGGGCACAGGGGTGGCAAAGCGCAGCCGGTCGCTGCCGTAGTTGACCATGTTGTTGAAGCCTGTCACCTCCCAGTCGAGCGGCATGCGCAGCCGGCTGGCGAGCGACTGCACCAGCATGCCGTGCGCGATGGTGGTGCCGAACGGGCTCTCGGCCTTGGCGCGCACCGGGTCGGTGTGGATCCAGTAGTCGTCGCCCGACAACGCGGCGAACTGGTCGATGACCTGCTGCGACACCAGGAACTCGTTCGACCACCCCGACCAGGCGTCCGAGACCAGCGACTTCATCGCCGCCAGGTCCTTGAAAGGGACCTGCCGCCGGGGCGCCTGCTCGGCGGGCGCGGACTGCCCGACCGGGCTCACGGCCTCGCCGCCGATCACGCGCGGCTGCGCCGAGGCGGCCGGCGTATAGCGCAGCAGCGTCACCTCGCCCGGACGATCGTCGAACACCGGGCGCACGCGCTCGCCGATCTTCACGCCTTCCGCCGCCACACCGACCAGCGTCGTGTTCAGGTGCGGGCCTTCGTCGAGTTGCACGACGGCCAGCAACTGCGGCATCTCGTCGGTGAACTCCGGCAGGGTCGGGACGCGGGCCACCGTGAAGGTGTAGAGCGTGCCCTCGCCCGACACCTCGCGCCACGCCAGACGGCGTTGGCCGCAGGCCGGGCAATGCGCGCGCGGGAAGAAGATCCAATGTTCGCAGGCCTCGCATTGCTGCAGGCGCACGCGGTGTTCCTTCAGTCCGTCCCAGAACGGCCGCGAGGTCTCGGTGGGGTGCGGCAGTGGCTTGTTCCAGCTCATCGCTTCAGTCTCCGCGCAGGATTAGCGCGCCCTGCTCGCTCATCACGCCGCCGGTGCCCGACACATAGGCAAGGTCGTGGCGGGCCAGTTGACGCTCGCCGCCGCGGCCCTGGATCTGCTGCATCGCCTCGATCACCTGGCTCATGCCGCCGGCACTGCCGGCCTGGCCGAAGCTGAGCTGGCCGCCGTGGGTGTTCATCGGGAAGTCTCCGGCAAAGGTGAAATCGTGCTCGCGAACGAAGCGCATGCCCTCGCCCTTGGCGCAGAAGCCGGCGTCCTCGAGCGTCAGCAGCACGGTGATCGTGTAGCAGTCGTAGATCTGCGCCATGTGCATGTCGGCCGGGCGCAGGCCGGCCATCGCGAAGGCCTTGCGCGACGCCGGTCCGATCGGCGTGGCAAGCATGTCCGCGGCATAGGTCGGCGACTTGCTGTGCACGTGTTCGCCGCAGCCGACGACGCGCACCGCGCGATGGCGGCACCGGGCCGCGACGTCGTCGCGAGTGACGATCACCGCCGCGCCGCCGGCCACCGGCATCACGATCTCGAGCATGCGCAGCGGCTCGGCAACCATGCGCGACGCCAGCACCTCCTCGACGGTGAGCGGCTGGCCGTGGAACATCGCCGCCGGGTTGTGGCAGGCGTTGAAGCGCTGCTGCACTGCGATGCGCGCCAGCGCCGCGGCGTCGTAGCCGTGCAGCGCGGCGTAGCGCTGGGCGATCATCGCGTAGCCGGTGTTCTGCGCCATGTGGCCATAGGGCAGGTCCATCTCAGCCTCGGGCGCCCCGAAGCGGGTGCTGTGCCCGCCAAAGCGCGAGGCCTTCATCACCTGCACCATGTGGTCGTCGTGCGCCGCGGTCGGCGCCATGCGGCCCGGGATCACACACAGCACGGTGCTGCACAGCCCGAGCTCGATCGCCGCCGCGGCGCGCCAGACGGCGCCCACCGAGCTGGCGCCGCCGAGGTCGATCACCTCGGCAAAGTCGAGCTGCACGCCCAGGTGCTCGCCCACCATCGCTGGCACGAACATCCCGGCTTCGTGAAACTGCGGGCCGTGCACGACCAGGCCGTCCAGGTCGCGCAGCGTCAGCCCGGCGTCGGCGAGTGCCAAGCCAGCGAGTTCGGCCACCTGGTCGAGGTGGAACATGCGCGGCGCGCTAGCGTATTTCTCGGGTTTGTACTGTGCCGCGCCGACCAGCGCGGCTTTCCCCTGCAAGCCCATGACGATCTTCCCCGGATGCGGAATGCAGGGCATTGTGCGACCCAGCAGCGGTCGCGGCACCCTGCAAACGGACCATGCCGGCCGCCAGCGCCGGGGCTAGGAGTCTGGGCGGCAGACGGTTTGCGGCCGACTGAAGGAGCCGATCGAGGAGCCGCAGGCCGTCGACTGCGGTTGTGGCGAGCCACTGAGGCTCCGTGCAGCGGTCGTAATCGGTGTGGTTGTCGCTCCCGTGTTGCTGCGCCTGCGGCCGTGAACCCCTATCCGGGCTACATCGCAGCCATTCTTCTGAGGTTCAGCGCCAGGCACACGAGTTTCCACTCCGCCTGGACGCGATGCAGCCCGCGCAGGCTGAACTGACGGAACCCGAGCACGTTCTTGATCCACCCGTTGGGCGGCTCGGCGATCCACTTGCGGCGCCGGTATGCGGCTTTGCCTTCGTCGGTCTGCAGCTTGGCTGCCATTGCCGCCGTGTGCGGTGATCGCTGCGGATCGAAGCGCAGGGCCTTCTTGCCTTCGCGCCCCAGCGCCACCACCAGATCGCAGCCACTGCCGGCCAGGGCCTCGAACACCGCCTCGGCCTTGTAGCCGGTGTCGGCCAGTGCCTGCTTGGGCAGCGCGCCCAGGCTGTCCTTGACGGCTTGCAGCATCGTGGGCAGTTCGCCGGCGTCGCTGGCGTTGTTGGTCAGCTCCGCCGCGACGATGATGTGCGCCTCGTCGTCCACCGCCGTCTGCGCGTTGTAGCTGGCATCGAAGCCACCGCCGGCGCGCTTCATGATGCGGCTGTCGGGGTCGGTGAAGTTGTCCTGCGCCTTGTCCTCGGGAACGCCGAACTCGCGCTTGTAGCGCCCGCCGCGCGGCGGCTCGTCGGGGTCGCGGCCGCGTTCCAGCTCGGCGTCGCGCTGGCGCTGCTCCAGGCGCAGGCGGGCTTGCGTGATGGCCGCCAGCCGCGCCTCGCGCCGGGCGATCTCGGCCGGAATGTCCAACTCGGGTTCGTTCTTCTCGGCTTCGTCGGCCTGCAACGCGCGCCTGAGCAGTGCGTCGATCTGCGCCTTGAGTTCGGCCTCGGCCTTGCGCATGTGGCTGTAGCTCATGGCCTTGTGGCGGCTGGCGTTGGCCTTGAGCTTGGTGCCATCCACCGCGATCGTGCCCAGCTTGACCAGTCCCATCTCGCGCGCCAGGCGCACCACCTGCACGAACAGTTCCGACAACTCCTTGAGGTGGAAGGCCCGGAAGTCTCGGATCGTGCGGTGCGCGGGGAAGTTGCCCGCGGCAAGCACCCGGAACGCCACGTCCTCGTGCAGCTTCCTGGCGATCTTGCGCGAGCTGAACACGCCCGTGGCGTAGCCATAGACGAGTACCTTGACCATCATCGCCGGGTGGAAGGGCTGGTTGCGCGGGCCGTCCTTGTCGTACCGGGCATGGAACGCGCCCAGATCCAGCGTGTCCACCGTGTCGCTGATGAAGTGCGCCAGGTGCCCATCGGGCAGCCAATCCTGGATCGCCTCGGGCAGCAGAAGCATCTGCTGCGGTTCGTACGGGAGGTAGTTCGCGGCCATGGCCTCGTAACGTACCTCATCGCTCAACCGCAGTCAGGGACTTCCATTCTGCCGCCCAGACTCCTAGCTCCGGCCCCCATGACCCCAGAGCCAGTTCCAATGCTGTCCACCGTCGAACTGCAACACCCAGCCTTGGGATGTGCAGGTGGCGTCAGGCGAAGCGGCGTCCACCTTGCGCCGGCGGCTGTCCGGTGCCGGGTGAGGCGGGCTGCCTTGGGCGAGACCGTCGCCTACCATCGATGGCCATGCTGCGTGCGCACCCCTGCGCTAGGAGTCCGCGCGGCAGAAGCCGCGCGACCCCCTAGCCTGCGGCTTTACGCACGGCTCCCCCGAGCCCCCTCCGTGAGGGAGCTCCAGCTCGTTGGACCGCTCCCTCCAGCCTCCCTCCGCGAGGGAGGCTCCAGTCAGTCTGACGAGCGGTTCTGCGCCCCTCAACTCGCGCTCAGCACCGCCATGCGCCGCAGGTTCAGCGCCATGCATACGAGCTTCCATTCGGCGCGCACGCGGTGCAGCCCCCGCAGGCTGAACTGCCGGAACCCCAGCACGTTCTTGATCCAGCCGTGGGGCGGCTCGGCGATCCACTTGCGCTTGCGGTAGGCCGCTCGTCCTTCGTCGGTCTGTAGCTTGGCGGCCATCGCCGCGGTGTGCGGGTACTGCTGCGCGTCGACCTGGGCGTGCTGCTTGCCTTCACGGCCCAGCGCGACCACCAGCTCGATCGGTGCGCTCTTCAGGTTGTCCTCGCTGCGGTAGCCCGCATCGGCCAGCCCCAGTTCGGGCAACTCACCCAGGTTGTCACCGACCGCTTGGATCATCGGCAGCAGCCAGTTGGCATCCGGTGCCACGTTGTCCAGTTCGGCCGCCACGATGATGTGCGCTGCCTCGTCGACTGCCGTCTGCGCGTTGTATGCAGGGTCGAACCCGCCGCCGGCTCGCTTCATGATGCGGCTGTCCGGGTCGGTGAAGTTCTCCTGCGCTTTGTCCTCGGGCACGCCGAACTCGCGCTTGTAGCGACCGCCCTTGGGCTTGCCGTCCGGGCCGCGCGGGTGCCGGTCGTCGTCGTCGCTGCGGCCACGTTCGAGGTCGGCCTCACGTTGGCGTTGCTCCAGCCGCTCGCGGGCCTCGCGGATGGCCGCCAGCCGCGCCTCGCGCCGCTCGATCTCGGCGGGCAGGTCCAACTCCGGCTCGTTGACTTCGGCCTCGTCGGTGGCCTTGGCGCGTGCCAGCAGTGCGTCGATCTGCGCCTTGAGCTCGGCCTCGGCCTGCTTCATGCGCTCGTAGCTCATGGCCTTGTGGCGGCTGGCGTTGGCCTTCACCTTGGTGCCGTCGATGGCCACCGTGCCCAGCTTGATCAGGCCCATCTCGCGGGCGATCCTG